>Ga0308163_10000493_pt1 | contig 68724 bp, 58 predicted proteins | sample PhyTR1_FD_201037 | JGI IMG/M metagenome (GOLD analysis project Ga0308163, IMG submission 201037) | Phyllosphere microbial communities from UC Gill Tract Community Farm, Albany, California, United States - DLSLT.R1 | ecosystem: Host-associated > Plants > Phyllosphere > Unclassified | place: USA...
ACTCCGCCGCCTTTGTTTTCAATCCTTAACTTATACAATCCGCTCACGTTATTAATTCTTACCGTAAATCTTCCTCCGTTTACATTATCGGATCCCCAAGTTGCTACCAGATTTTCTCCAGCAGTAGTTGTGGGTAATTTTATCCAGGCTTCTACTGTACGGGGTGTATTTCCTAAAACGCCGGGATAGTTGGTTTGGATATAATCATCTGTTCCGTCAAAATTAAGAGCATTTTGTTGAGCATTAAGTCCCGAAGCCGATCCTAATAAGACAGTAAATAATGTTGCAAATTTTAATTTGCTCGTAAGTAGATTTTTATGCATACTGAAATAATTTTGTTTTGCTAAAGTACATCTCGTGTGAAAAGCAGAAAAGCACTCTCGTTGCAAAAACTATCAATTTCGTTGCAAACGTCTGTTTCAGTGGTATGTATTGGGTGTTTTACCAAAATACTCTTTAAAACATTTGGTAAAATAAGACGGACTATTAAATCCTGTCATGTAAGCAACTTCAGAAATACTGTAATTTTGCTTTAATAATTCTGCAGCTTTCTTAAGCCTGTAAATTTTAATGATTTCTCCTGTCGGAATATTAAACATCATTTTTACTTTACGGTGAAGGCTGGTTCTGCTCATCGATAATTCGGAAGCTAACTCGTCTACGCTAAAATCACTATTATCTAAATTTTCGGCTATGATTTCATAAATTCTGTTGAGAAATTCTTTGTGCAGATTATTTGTAGAATCAGGTTGCTTTGTTTCGGATTCTGCAATATTTGTTTCAGGCTGCAAAAGCTGTTTGTGAAAATATTCATATTGACGATTTTGTAAATTGAGCAGATTTTCTATTCTTAATTTCAACTCTTCTACGCTGAACGGTTTTACAACATAATCGTTGGCTCCGTAAGAAAGACCTTCAAGTCTACTTTCGGCATCGGCTTTTGCGGTGAGCATAATAATAGGAATGTGATTGATGGTAACATCAGATTTTAAGGCTTTGCAAAACTCAAAACCATCCATTTCGCTCATTGCAACATCACTTACAATAAGATTGGGCATTTTTTCCAGAGTAATTTCTAATGCTTTCTTTCCGTTTTCTGCAGTTAAAACATGATATAACCCAGCTAAATTTCCTGCAATAAACTGCGCCAATTCTTCGTGATCTTCCACAATAAGAATCGTCGCTTTTTCTTCTGAATTTTCTTGATGCTCTGCTTTTTCAGCTAAATGATCTTTTTGAGCCTCAAAAGGAAGCCAAACCGAAAATGTAGTTCCGGAAGGATTTTGCGTAGAACTTGTCATATTAATTGTTCCGTGATGCAGATCTACCAATTCTTTCACAAGCGAAAGCCCCAAACCATTTCCCTGCAATTGATCCTGATTAGAACCTTTAAAATATCTTTCAAAAATCTCTGTTTGTTCATCTTCCGGAATTCCCGCCCCGGAATCAATAACCTGAATAGATAAACCATTGATCTCTTTATCTACTTTCACCTTAATTGTATCGCCATTTTCACAAAACTTAATAGAATTCGAAATTAAATTATATAAAATCCGGTCTAAAGTATTGATTGAAAACAAAAATTCTGCTTTATCCGGACAGTCTAAACTGAGCGCAATTCCTTTTTCGGAAGCCGTTTCCAAAAATGCATTTACAATATTAGAAATAACAGGAACGACATCTCCCCAGACAAAATGGGGCTTCAAAACTCCTGCTTCAAGCTTTGCCACGTCAATCAACTGATCTGTAAGCTGTATAAGGCTGTTTGTATTTTTCTTTATTGTTCCAAACAATATCTCTTTCTCGCTTTGAGATTCTGCAGATTTCAACTGTTCTGCCGGACCCACGATAAGAGACAGCGGAGTTCGGAATTCGTGAGCAATATTGGCGAAAAATTTCGTTTTTATTTTATCTAGCCTACGCAATTCGTGCGCTTCTTTCTGCTTTAGCTTTATTGAGTTTTTAATGATCTCCTGATTGATTTTGAATCTTATCAGCCAAAAAATCCCTCCAATCAATAGTATCACATACAATGTTATTGCCCACCATGTTTTCCACCAAGGCGGCGTTACTTTTATAGTCAAAGATTTGATGAGGTTACTCCAGTTTCCTGTTGTGTTGGTTGCATTGACCTGAAAAATATAATTTCCGGGAGGAAGTTTTGTAAAAACGGCTTCTGCATTGTTTCCTGCAAAAATCCATTCATCCAGATACCCTTTCAATCGATAACGATACTGAATTTGTTTTGAGTCATCATACTGAAGTGCTGCAAAATTTATAGAAACCGTATTTTCAAAATAATCTACAGAAAGTTCTTTAATGTGATTTACAGGATTCAGATTTCTATCTGTAAGATCGATATTCTCATTATTGAGAGCTATTTGGGTAATAACAGTCGGAGGTGAAAAATGATCACTTTTAATATCTTCCGGACTGAAAACCACTCCGCTTTTTGCACCGCCAAATGCCATTTTTCCGTTGGGGAGCATTAATTGATGAAACCTGTTGAACTCAATATTTTCTAATCCGTGAGAACGTGTAAAGGTTCTTACTTTATATGTTGTAGGATCAAACTTCAAAAGACCTTTATTGGTTCCCATCCAAAGATTTCCAGATTTATCCGGAAGAATCGAATAGATAACATTATCCGGAAAACCATCTTTTCCTGAAAAGATTTTACCCTTATTGTTTTTTTTACTGTACTGGATTAGTCCATCATTACTTCCAATCCACAAAATATCATCATTTTTCTGATCAGGAACTAGAGAAATTAAATGATTAACGGGAAGACTTTTTGTGTTGTTTTTAATATGATAGATTTTTTGGGTTTCAAGATTCACTTTCAATATCCCGTGAGATTCCGTTATAACCCAAAGTATTTTGGTTTTAAAGTCAAAAAAAATATTTGCCGTTTTTATATTAGCATTAAAATTCTTTAAAGAAAATAAAAATTTCCATCTTGACTGCTGAAACAGATAAATATTGTTCAGCTCATCAATCACAATAGGCGATTCAGCATACAGACTTATTCCTTTTATCGGAGCAAAAGGTTCGCCTTTTATCTTTGGTAATTCGGGTAAACGTAAAATTTTCTTCTGTAGATGATCGTAATAAGAAACAATACGGTTTAGCGCAATCCAGTTTCTATTTGGAGTTGTCACAGATCTTAGAAAATAGGAAGCCGGTAAAATACCGTTCAGCTCTGGCCAATTGAAAAAATCATTAAGGGAAACGCCATAATAGTTTTTCAACAGATCTGTCGCAAAATCTTTTTCAAAAGAAAAGGATCGAAAATTGAGTTTTGGATCTACTGTATAAATTCCTTCTGCATCACCGCCAATCCACAGCAACCCGGAATTATCTACAAGAAAAGCTTGCGGCGGTCTGTTTTGTTCTAAGCTGACAGCTGCAATTTTCCTAAAACCTAAAGCCTTATCGTAGCGATAAATAGCATTGTCTGCAACAAAATATTCTTTACCCTGAATATCTGTACTCAACAATTTAATAGTATAAATAGAAGAAAATGGCAGCTTTTCATTTCTAAACGTTTTTTTCACAGGATCAAAAAAGTAAAACCTGTCTTTATCTGCCCACATCAATTCTCCGCTTTTCGACTGATGAAACAGTACCGCTTCGATATTATTCTGATACAGCTTATCTGCAAACATCTTATAAGGAATATGAATGTCTGTAAAGCTGTTCTTTTTTTTATCAAAAATCTTTAGGTTTTTCTGTGTTAATACCCAAATATTTTTGTTTTTGTCTTCGAGAATGTTGTAAATAATCTCGTCAGAATTAAAATTCAGATTTCTGCGGCTCAGAATTTTCTTTTGAATATCAAAACTGAAGAGTTCATTTTTTATGGTTTTAAACCACAAATAACCGTCTTGTGTTACCAACCATGATTTCCGATGAATATCAATGTTATTTTTTTCTAAAAATGTTGTATTGATAATATGTGTTATTTTACCCGAACTTGTATCGAAGTAATCGATTCCTGCAGTTTCGTACTTTATCCAAAGACCATTTTGTCTGCCTTTTCTTAAATAATCTATGGTATTTGAAGCCAGAGAATTATTGGTATTAAAATGATGTTGAAAAGTTTTAAAATTTTGTCCGTCATATCGGGAAAGTCCGTTCCGGGTTCCGATCCATACAAAACCTTCCTCATCTTGTTCCAAAGCAGAAACAAAAGATTGCGGAAGACCATCATCTACCGACAAATGTCTTATATTTTGAGAAAAAAATAGTTGTAGACCTAAAAGATATAAAGATATAGAGAGTAAAAATTTAATCATAAATAGATTTCGTCTTTGGATCTGCAATATACTATTTTGAAAAATGCAATTCCAATAATGGAAAATCATTTTTTTCACGGTTGATTATCAATATTTTTAGTTTTCATCAACATTAAAATTTCAAATAATTTAGCTTTTTTAATACTTTTGAATTATGAAATTAATCACATACAACGTTAACGGAATAAGAGCTGCTTTTACAAAAGACTTTTTAGGATGGCTGAAAACTGCTGATCCGGATATTATCTGCATTCAGGAAAGTAAAGCGGGAAATGATCAGATTGATATTGAAAGTCTTGAAAAAGCGGGCTATCACAGTTCTTGGCATTCTGCGCAGAAAAAAGGATACAGCGGAGTCGGAATTGCATCTAAAATAAAACCGAATCATGTAGAATATGGTTGCGGAATTAAGAGCTATGATAATGAAGGGAGAATCATCCGTGCAGATTTTGATGAGTTCTCTGTGATTTCTGTTTATGTTCCTTCAGCTTCTAATATTGAGAGGCTGGAATTTAAGTTGCAGTTTTGCCACGACTTTTTAGAATATATTAAAAATTTAAAGAAAGAAATTCCGAATCTTATTATTTCCGGAGATTTTAATATCTGTCATCAGGCGATTGACATTCACAATCCTGTAGGTTTAAAAAATACTTCAGGCTTTTTACCGATGGAAAGAGAATGGATGACCAATTTTATTGAAGAATGCGAATTGATTGACAGTTTCAGGTTTTTTAACAGCGAACCCGACAATTATACCTGGTGGAGTTACCGTCAAAATGCAAGAGCCAATAACAAAGGGTGGCGTTTGGATTATAACTTTGCTTCCTATTCTTTAAAAGACAAACTCAGCAGAGCCGTTATTTTGAAAGAAGCGGTACATTCTGATCATTGCCCCGCCTTGATTGAGTTTAACCTCTAAAAACATAAAAGCCAGCTAAAAATTTAGCTGGCTTTCTAATTTAAATCATAAATTAATCGACAATTTCATATTCCACCGGAATGGTACCGCGATCGGTATTTCCGATTTCATCGAACGCTGCTCTAGACATATCTAAAGCTCTTGATGAATGGAAAGGCCCTCTATCATTAATCGTTACAATCACCTCTTTTCCATTGTTCAGATTGGTAACCTTAACTTCGGTTCCAAAAGGAAGCGTTCTGTGCGCTGCAGTAAGTTTTGAATTATCAAAAACCTCACCGCTTGCTGTTTTTCTACCGTTAAATTTATCGTGGTAGTACGATGCATAACTTGTTTTCTTCGCATCTACAGTATTATTCGTAAATGAATAAATACCTAGTGTTGAAATCATCATTATGATTACGAGAATGAATCTTTTCATCATTTTGAACTTTTACTTGTTTGACGAGGCAAAAGTATATGTAAACTTATTACCTGCCTATTTTAAAAGTTAACAAACGTTAAAGAAAACATAAATAAAATATAATTATTACCGTAAGTTCCTATAAATAGGGATTTTAGACCGTGGTGTTAAAAAACGTTAAAAAAAAGAACCAAAAGTTAATTTAATTAACTAATTGCTGCATAATTCAGTATTCATAAAAACACAATTATTTGAATACCAATATATTACTAAAAATAAATAATTCCAAAAACGGCTATAATTTTTTAAAATAATCCTCTACACATCATTAAATCATAAAACATAATGCAAAAATTAAAAAACAATAAAATCGTGTTTATTCTAGCTTTGACGGTGCTTTTAACAGAAATATTTTCAGCAGGAAAAGAAGTTGAACATTATATTATTAAAAAATTTAACTAAAAATTAAAATTAAATTTTCATTAAAATAAAAAACCAATGAAAAATCATTGGTTTTTACTTTTTTTATCTTTAAACTTAAACAAGTTCTCCATACAAATCAAATTCTTCTGCGGAGGTAATTTTTACATTCGCAAAATCTCCAATTGAAATATAGGTGTTTTCGGCAGAAACCAAAACAGTATTATCTACATCCGGTGAATCGTATTCTGTACGACCCACAAAATAGTTACCTTCTTTTCTGTCGAAGACGCATTTATAAACCTCACCGATTCTCTTTTGATTTTTATCCCAAGAGATCTGCGACTGCAGCTCCATAATCTCTTCTACTCTAGCTTCTTTTACTTCCTGCGGAATATCATCCTCCAAAACGTAAGCTCCTGTATTTTCTTCGTGTGAATAAGTGAAACATCCCAATCTATCGAATTTCTGCTCTCTTACCCATTCTTTCAGCTCCTGGAATCTTTCTTCTGTTTCACCAGGATAACCAACAATTAAAGTAGTTCTGATTGCCATATCTGGCACTTTTTCTCTGAACTTATCTAATAATGCATTTGTTTTTTCGTGCGTTGTACCACGTTTCATAGATTTCAACAAATCAGAATTAATATGTTGAAGCGGAATATCTATATAGTTACAAACTTTCGGTTCTTCACGGATAATATCTAAAACATCTTCCGGGAAACCACTTGGAAATGCATAATGAAGACGAATCCATTCGATGCCTTCTACTTTTACCAATTCTTTCAATAGTTCACCTAAAGCTCTCTTTTTATAAATATCTAAACCGTAATAGGTCAAATCCTGAGCAATCAAAATCAATTCCTTCACCCCTACTTTCGCCAATTTCTGAGCTTCTTTCACCAATTTCTCAATCGGTGTAGAAACGTGACCACCTCTCATCAAAGGAATGGCACAGAAAGAGCAAGGTCTGTCGCAACCTTCAGAAATTTTAAGGTAAGCGTAATGCTTTGGTGTGGTGGTTAATCTTTCACCAACCAATTCGTGTTTATAGTCTGCGCCCAAATGTTTAAGTAAAATAGGAAGATCTCTCGTTCCGAAATACTGGTCAACATCAGGAATTTCTTTTATTAAATCTGGTTTATATCTTTCTGAAAGACATCCAGTAACGAAGACTTTCTCAACTTCACCTCTGTTTTTTGCCTCAACAAAATCTAGAATAGTATTGATGGATTCTTCTTTTGCATTATCGATAAAACCGCAGGTATTGATGACTACGATATCCCCTCTATCTTCGTGCACAACTTCTTTTCCGTTGGCTTTCAGCTGGCTCATCAGCACTTCCGAATCGTAAACATTTTTGGAACATCCAAGCGTTACGATATTAATTTTCTTTTTACCTACAGATTTGGTTCTCATAAATTGATGAATAAATTTCAGGCTGCAAATTTAGTGATAAAAAAAAGAACCATAATCGGTTCTTATATTTTATATTTTGGGATGCTCATCAGCAAGCTGTTCTTCTACCTTTTTGATTTCTTTGTTGCTAAATAAAACTCCGATCATCATAATAAGCGTTGAGATAATAATAACCTGAACGATCACCGACTGATTGATAAACGGAATTCTCTGTTCGGGAGCAATGGCCAAAAACAACAAAATAGTAATCAAGCCCCTTGGCGCAATCAAAAGCAAGGGAGACATCTCCATTTTTGCTAATTTCAACATGATATATCTTATCAGATACACAAAGAAAAGTATAGAAACGGACCAAACCAAAGATTCGGGGTTTATAATATCCTCCGTTTGGATAACGAAGCCAAAAACTAAAAAGAAAATAGATCTTACGATAAATGTAGCTTCCACAACAACGTCTTTAAAATGCTTCACCTCACGGTTCATTCTTGTTAATCTGAAGCTTTTTAAAATCTTTAAATGCTTCATTTCGTCGATATTCCCAAGTACTAATCCGAAAAACAAGATGAAAATAAGCGCAGGAAGATGATATATTTTTGAGATTTCATAAATTAAAATCGTTAAAATAATGATCGGTCCATATTTTATGTGATGATCTATTTTGCCTAGTAAAAATGCTAAAATAAGCGATGCGACAACCGAAATAATTAACATTAAAAAAAACTGCCAAGTAAAAACCATTACACTTGACAGTGTAATTGCAGTTCCAAAAGTGGCAAAATTGAAAAATATAACTCCTAATATATCCGACAAGCTGCTTTCATAAATTACAAATTCTCTCTTGGATGCCGATAAATTTATAGAACTCGGTATTGCAATCGCACTTGAAATAATACAAAAAGGAATGATATTCTCTAAGGATTGTTTGAAAGGGAAGCCCCATTCATAATGCACGTAAGTAGCAAACCCAATCCCGATAATGAGTACGGGAATAAGAGCAACTATAATTGTTTTATTAATCAGAGATTTTTTGGAACGGTTGAGCTCTAATTCTAAAGAGCCGTCTAACACAATCAAAATTAAACCTATAGTCCCCAAAATTGGCAGTAAGCTATTGAGATTCGGGATTATAAAATCAAAAAGCCCGCTAATCTGATTAAGAAACCACCCGGTCAGTAACAATAGAATTACAGACGGAACCTTCGAAAACCTTGTGGTAATATCAAAAAAATAAGATACCAGCAACAGTACACTAATACCAATAATTATCATTTCCGCCATACTACAAATATATAGTAAACGATTCGTAAAAAAATTATTTTAGTTAGTTAAAAACTGTTTTTCTTTAAAATTTTGGGCGTTTTCTTTCATTTACAGCAATTAATATGCCTGTTCATCTCCTTTTATGATATTATACAAGGTTAGAAATATAATTTTCATATCTAAAAAGAAAGACCAGTTTTGTATATACCAAACATCTTTTTCTATTCTTTTTTCCATATCTCTATGCGAAAATATCTCACCTCTTGCACCCATTACTTGAGCCCAGCCTGTAATACCCGGCTTTACGATATGTCGGGTCATATATTTTTTTGTAATCTTAGAGTACATCTCCGTTTGAGACAACATGTGAGGTCGTGGACCAACAATTGACATCTCACCAAGAAAAACATTAATAAATTGAGGCAATTCATCAATACTTGTTTTTCGCATAAATGCTCCAAATTTGGTTACCCTTGAATCATCCTTTCTTGCAGTCTGAATGTCAGCATGTTTATTGCTCATCATACTTCTGAATTTAATACAATTGAATGGCTCGTTATTAAGACCTGATCTTTTTTGTAGAAAAAATACGGATTCGTTACTCTCTATTTTTACAATTAAAGCAACAATTGGAACCAACCACGACAGTAAAAACACTATTACGAACAATGAGAAACCCACATCAAATGCTCTTTTCAAAAGCTGTTTTTTAGCATTCGAAAGAGGTTCTCTTATAAGCCTCAAAAATGGAATTTCATGAATTACATCAAAATAATTAGGACCTAAATTACCATATTTAAAATCGGGAACCATATAAATTCTTATCATTTTATGTTCTGCAATTTCAACAATTTGCTTGTAAATTTCAACGTCAATATTATCATCACAGAAAATAATACTATTTATTTTAGAATGTTCCAAATCATAAAATAATTTATCAATTCTACCCAAATACTTATTTTTGGTTTCTGTACTAATAATTGTATAGGTTCCTCTTATTCCAAGAGCTCTTCTCAGATTATTATTAGACAGTAATGTTGTAGACAATTTATTTTCACCGACCAATACAGTATTAAAAGAATAAAGCTTTCTTCCTAATTTTACTCTATTTTTTTTTCTGTACAGAAAAAGTAAAAACCGAGTAAAAGCCATAAAAAAACCGACAAAAATGAAATAGAGAATTACATTTCTATAGTTGATTTTAATAGAAAAGATAAGAAACAGAAAAACAATGGTACTAAGTATGAATAATGCAAAAGCCTTCGTTAACGAATTAAAATGCAATGATGATTCTTTAACCTTTAAACTTTTATAAGGTTTAATTATTATGGTTATTACAAACCAAAATATATTGAGAAGAATTAACTGGATTCTAAATTCTTGAGTAAAATCTTCTTGGTCAAATTCAAAAAAAAATGGCCTCCCAAATATGAATAGGAAATTGATAATGATATAATCTATTATCAAAAAAATTCGGGATAAATGTTTAAAAAAATAAACTAACATACAATATTCCAACCATTTGTGACAGTACTTACTTTTAAGTGAAGTGCTATTGATTTCAGCTTTTAATGAACTTCTAATATATTAAAAATTTTTCAATGCAAACGTCGGTAAAACTTGATCTTTATCTGATAAAATAATATCTGCTAAAGGAAGTTGCCAATCGATATTAAGGTCAGTATCATTCCAAAGAACTCCGCCTTCCGAAACTTTATCGTAGAAATTATCACATTTGTAAGAAAATATAGCTTTTTCGCTTAATACTGAAAAACCGTGCCCAAATCCTCTCGGAACATAAAATTGCAGCTTATTTTCATCTGTAAGTTCTAATGAAAACCATTGACCAAAAGTAGGAGAATCTTCTCTTAAATCTACTGCAACATCCAGAACTTTACCTTCTAAGCAAGAAACTAATTTTGCCTGTGCTTTATCACCCTTCTGTAGGTGCAGACCTCTTAATACTCCATATGAAGATTTAGAAATATTATCCTGAACAAAATGCCCGTTCATTCCGGTTAATTCCCCAAACTTTTGTTCATTGAATTTTTCGTAAAAGTAGCCTCTGTCATCTTCGAAAATAGTTGGTTCTATAATGTAACAGTCTTTTAGCGGGGTAGATTTTATTTTCATTATTAGTTAGGATAATTTAATTTTTCTAATTGTTGAAGAAGTTGAATAACCATCAATAAAAGGAATAACAAATGTTTCTTGTGAAAATTCAGTACCAACAATATCTTCTATTTTATAGTCGCCACCTTTCACCAAAACATTTGGTTTTATCTTTTCTAAAATAGCATATGGTGTATCGTCGTTAAAAACAATAACATAGTCTACCATTTCCAAAGCACTTAAGATCGTGGCTCTTTCATCCTGATTTTTCACAGGTCTTTCAGGTCCTTTTAATCTTTTAACAGATTTATCACTATTAAGTCCTACAATTAGAATGTCACCTAATTTTTTTGCTTCTTGTAAATATTTAATATGTCCTTTATGAATTATATCAAAACAACCATTAGTAAAAACAATTTTTCTTTTGTTTTCTTTTATTTTATTTATTATTTTTTCTAAATCATTTTCTATGATTTTATTTTCTTCCCTAAATTCTTGAATAGAATATTCTAATTCACTATAGGTTATTGGCTCTGTTCCAATTTTGCTAACCACAATCCCAGCTGCTTTATTAGCTAATTCAATACTATCAATCCAAGAATAGCCAGCAGAAACTCCCCTTGCAATTGTAGCAACGACCGTATCTCCAGCTCCTGAAACATCAAACACTTCACTTTCGATTGTTCTGATGTGCTCGATGCTGTCTCCAAAAAATGTAATTCCTTTTTCTGATCTAGTTACCAATAGATATTTAAAATCAAATCTTTTCTTTATTTCTAATCCTGCTTTTTCAATGGCTAGATCTTCATTTTCTACACTGTAGCCTATAATCTCGCTTAATTCTTTTACATTTGGTGTAACTATTGTCGCGTTTCTATATTTTTCCCAATTTTTCCCTTTGGGATCTACTATAATTGGCTTATTATACTTATTTGCTTTTTCTATAATATGCTTGCAAAAAGTCTCAGTAACAAAACCTTTATCATAATCTGACAAAATAATTATATCAGTATCATCGAAATTTTCATCCACATATTTTATTTTGAGATCTTCTAAATTTTGAGAAAAAGCTACATATTCTTCAAAATCAACTCTTACAATTTGTTGAGCACCAGAGATAACTCTTATTTTTGTAATTGTAGGGGCTTCTGTCTCTACAAAATTATAATCTATTTCATTCTCATCTAACATTCTTTTTAGCATTTGAGAATTATTATCGTTCCCCGAAAAGCTGATGAGTTTTGCTTTTCCTTTCAATTTACTAATGTTATTTGCAACATTAGCTGCACCACCTAATCTATTACTCACTGTTTTAACCTGCACAACGGGAACAGGCGCTTCTGGTGAAACTCTGTCTACTTTTCCTGAGTAATATATATCCAAGATAGCATCTCCGACAATAAGAACTTTATTTTCTTGAGAGAATAACTTATTCATTTTCTAGTTCTAAAATTTTTTTTGCTACTGATTTAAAATCATTACTATTATCTATAAGAAAACTTTTTACGCCGACACTTCTTCCAGCGATAACGTCGGATTCTTTGTCTCCAATCATAAAAGATTCTGAGAAATCGATATCATATTTTTTTTTTGCATCCAGTAATAATTTCGTCGATGGTTTTCTACAATCACAAAGATCATCTGGAGTATGAAAACATATAAAAAAATCAGATATTTTGACATTTTTTTTCAGCAGCGACAATGATAAATGTTCATTAAATCTATAGACATCATCTTTTGTAAAAAAACCTCTTCCGACACCTGATTGATTCGTAATAATTATTAATAAATAGCCTTTATTTTGCAAATGTAATAAGGTCTCTGGAACTCCTTCGATAAATTTCAAATCATCTACCTTAGCGACATACCCATAATCTACATTAATAGTTCCATCTCGATCTAAAAAAATTGCTTTATTCATTTTGCTATACAATTATTTTCTCATCAACAATTTCACAAATAATGTGTCCTATCAATATATGCATTTCTTGAATTCTAGCTGTTACATTTGAAGGAACAAGAATATTTAAGTCACAACAATTATTCATTTCACCACCACTATTACCACTCAGACCAAACGTTTTACATCCTATTAATTTACCATATTCTAATGCCTTTATCACATTTTGGCTATTACCACTGGTTGAGATACCTAACAGAACATCTCCTTTGTTTGCAATCGCTTCTACCTGTCTTCTAAATATTTCATCAAATCCATAATCATTACCTATTGCAGTAAGGACAGAAGTATCAGTTGTTAAAGCAATTGCCGGCAAACCTCTTCTCTCTTTAATGAAGCGGCCTGAAAATTCGGCTGCTATATGTTGAGAATCTGCTGCACTCCCACCATTTCCAAAAATCAGTAATTTTTTACCTAGAGAAATAGCATTATAAACTTCTTCACCCATAAAAGAGATTTCTTTGGATAACAAGGAGGTTAAACTTGAAACCTCTCGATGTTCGTTAAATGCTTTATCTATAATTGATAGATTATTCATTATTCATTATTCATTATTCATTATTCATTATTCATTATTTATTCTCGTGATATTTTATTATACTCATTTACAACTGATTCAACAGTAATATTATCCATACAGTTTTCTTTAGCAAGATGATATTCATTTCCAAAATGCAAATAACCAAAATTACCTTTATTAGGAGTTACGGGGATTGATTTTTCACTATAAGGCTTCCATCTGTTAACATTTGTAGGCCCATGTAAGCATATTTGCGGAATATCTAAAGCAGCAGCAACATGTGCTATTCCCGTATTCACAGAAAATACCATTTGAGATTTTGAGATTAAAAATACCGTTTCTGATAATTTTAATTCTCCTGCAATATTTTTCACATTTTTTATATTTCTTTTATTAATCAAATGGTATAATTCATTTGATTTTTTAGAATCGCCGGGTGCTCCAGTTAAAAAAATAAGATCAAAATCATTATGTATATTCTCTATTAAATCTACCCAGTTATGATTATCCCATTCCTTCATGTAGCTTTTATATCCTCCTGGCCATGCATGAACTACACAATTTTTTCTGCTAATCATTTTTTCAACTTTTTCAGAAGAAACAATATTAATTTGAGGTTTCGATACTGTTTCTCGTACAATTGAATGGGTTAAATCTCTATAGTTATCTAGTTCATGTTTGTTTTTTGAATGGTTAACAGATTGGTTATAAATATAATGTCTATGTTGATGATCGGAATAAAATCCTATTTTATATTCCGCTTTTACGATCCAACTAAAAATTGAGCTTAGGCGAGTCCAAGATCCAAAGTCTAATAAAACATCTACTTGCCCTACTTGTTTAATTAATTTGTGAGATCGTAATAAGCTACTTAATTCTAATTTAACTATCTTATCTATCCCGTCTATAAGTTTAACAAGTTCGTAATTTGTTGAACCTGTAAAAACAGTAATTTCGACGTTAGGAAAGGTCTTTCTTATATCAGAAATGGAGGCCGACATTAAAACATTATCTCCTATTGAAACAATGCTTACGATTGCAATTCTATCTATTCTTGTAGGTAAGATATTTTTTCTTTTAAAAACCCCTAATAAAAACACGATCGGTATCCCTATATATCTATCAAGATAATGATATAATCTGTTACCTTTTTCTTTACTCATTTTAATATATCTTACCTTTTTTATTATTCTCTTAACTATTTTTATACTTCTCAAAAGTATAAAAAAAATAATTGCTTAGAAACTTACTATATAATATCTCAAAATTGAATTTTTTGTGTCAATCAAAATATATTAAAGGTAAATCTAACGAATGTGCAATATGCATAAAATCTCCTTCACCTTTTAAATATACCTTAACTATATGTTTACCCACGGTAAGAGCATTTTTACCAACACTCAGATATGATGCAGAAATAGTTCTGCTACTATCTCCATTTGGTTTTTTAAAACCCTGCCTTCCAATTGTTCCCACATCCACACCATCAATATTTAACCATAAGCTAGCTTTTCCACCAATATCATTTTTGTCCGGTTGAAGTCTAAATTTTGTTAAAAATAGTACAATTCCGTTATGCCCTTGAGGAATATCTACTTCTTTTGACAATACAACGTGAGGAATTCCAATTGGGGGATACTTCACATCATCTTTTGAACCAAAAACACCCCATTCTTCTCTATTACAATATGTATTTGTAAATGAAGCTTTCCCAGAAAGATTCATTCCAAACAATGTAATGAGCCGTGTTTCTTTATCTATGGCATAACACACAGGATTCTCAAAATAAGTAAATGATAATTCACTTGCTTTTAAACTGATCGTATTTTTACCCGCTAATGAATGTAGTGAGTGCAAATACATGGGAGCTGTTAATTCAGCACTTCTGAGTATGTCATTTACACTCCATTGTGAACTTCCGTTATTTAAGCAATCCTCATTATTTAAGAAAATTCCCCATAAAGCATCTCCTTCACCACAAATTCTGGAAGAATTACCCGAACTTAAAGAAACTACATTAGTCTGTTTATCTCCAACATTAATCTCATTCTTAATTATTTCATTCATTACAAGAGGCTTGCTCCCTCCTTTCTTGCCTGTATCTTGATTAATAATTACATCAGAAATACTTGGTTTTGTTGATATCATATTGGGAGCCACATTTACTAAAATGGAAATCCCTGAACTTTTAGCGACAATAAAGTTAGAATCTGGTGTGTCTTTATGTACAGAAGCAATAAGTTTTATAACATACGTTCCTTTGGTTAATTTTACTCCAGCGATACAATTAAAAGAATGGGGTTGCGGATTATCTGTAGTACCCCAATCAATGATAGATTTATTACTCGCATCTGAGCTTTTATTAATTTCAATAAAAATTTGAGCTTTACCATTTTTTGTATGCGGCATAAAACTACCATCTGCAACGACCAATACATTTTGGGTTTTATCTAATTTAATTACTTTTGTTATTACTGCAAAAGGTTTTGTCTTATCAATTATAATATCCTTATCCGTTTTCGAAAAAAATGAAATAGAATCTGCAGCCAACATTCTTGTAGACAATAAGACGGCAAAAAAGAAAATCAGTCTAATTGTTTTCATAAGTAAATCTGTTAAATTTATAATTTAAATAAAATCGTATTACTGCAATAAATGTAACATATCTTTTATATAACTTCAGGTAAATTGGTCGTTTACTTTCTCCTATAGAAGTTGTTGTATCATTATGTCTTCTCCAATATAAGAAAGGTTCTTCTACAAATTTTACTTTACCTGTTATTTCAGCAACCATACCAATCCATAGATCAAATCCTATTTCTCTATTTTTGGGAAATGGTATTGCTCTTTCTAAAATCACTTTAGTAAAAGCCATGCAAGAACCATAATATGTGTTACGTATTATATTCTTACAAATCCCGGTTCCAGAATTATAAATAGAAAAAAATGATTCATTTATCAAATTAAAATGTTCGTCTGTTACTTTTGAGTTTGTTACTACTAAATCATTCAGAAACAATTGTGCAACTACAGTGTTATATTTTCCTGGTAACCAAACGTCATCCTGATCCGACAAAAAAATAAAGTCACCAGATGCTTTATTGAGAGCATTTTCAAAGTTTGATGTATATCCTTTTTTACCTTTATTGTAATAAATTTTGATTCTGTTATCTTTAATGTTTTTTATAATGTTAATCGTTTGATCTGTAGAATTATCATCAGAAATAATTATCTCATCATTTTTGGTAATTTGGGCTAAAATCGAAATGAGCTGTTCGTGAACATACTTTTCTCCATTATAAGTTGCCATGCAAACACTTACTCTCATTATTCTTTTATTTTAGATAATGCTACCATAAAACTTGCGGCAGAAGCATTCCAGCTTTTCTCACCTGAAAAATAAGTCTTCTCAATATTTTCAGACATTTCTTGTAATAAAATTTTATTATTGTAAAGCTCTACAATAGCCTCATATATTGCTTGAGAACTCTGAGGCTCAATAATCAAACCTGTTTTTTTATTTTCTACCATCTCGGGAAGTCCTCCTACATTTGTTGCAATTACGGGCTTTTTGAATGCATAAGAAGACATTACCACACCACTTTGAGTAGCATCTGTATATGGACAAACAACAACAGAAGACTGGTTGATAAGGTCAGCTAAAACTTCCGGATCAATATAATTATTTAAAATTGTTATCTGAGGATATTTTTGATACTCTTCAATTTCGAAGTCGAAATTACCACTTCCTGCAATTGTTAAAGTTATGTCCAAATATTTTTTTTCTTTTACTAAAATAATAAAAGCATCCAGAAGATATTTTATTCCTTTGTAGGGTGATATTCTACCAAAAAATAATACATTGAATTGGGCAACATCTGGTTTTTTACCTGTTTTGAAGCACGCCAAATACTCATAAATACTTAAAAAAGAGGTGAAAACTTTAGTTTTATCCTGATTGTAATGTTTAATAAAATCATCTCTCTGGCTTTCATTTAATAAAATTTTAAAATCAATAAGTTTGAAATAAATTTTCCTTAAATATCTGTCTATTAAAAAATTTTCTCCAGAATGTAAAAAAGGATCGTGCACAATCATCACCATTTTTTTTCTGTATCTTAATATTGACAAAAAATAGGTTAACATATAATTATCTAAAATGATTACATCTGGATTTATTTTCGTAATATATTGATGTATTTTATATGAAGTGTAAAGCTTTTTTATAATATTTGAATTTCTTGTTCCCTTTATAACATATGTTTTATTTAATGGAATCAGACTTTGGAAACGCTTCAATTCTTCAACCTGGCTTCCTTTAGAAATTGTATTTTTTAATTTGTCCTTGTCAATAAAGTTGTGAATTTGATATAATGCTTCTGTAAAAAAATAAATATCACATTTAGCTTTTAGCGCATTAATCAGAGAAACGTTTGCATCCAAAGCAAATGTCGATAAAAAAGCAACTTTCATCATAAAAATTTAGTTTTAATATCGTTATTTTTTTGGATTTAGAATTTTGTCAACATGTTTGTTTATTATGAAATATGCTCTTGTAACAGATACTTTATTCCATAATATATTTTCATATTTTCTTATAATAAAATTATTTGATTTATACATTTTATACATACCAAATATAAGCAAAACACAAGCAAAAATTGTCTTCATTATTTTCTCAAGTGCCGCATAAAAATATGGATACATAATCCAATATGAAACAGCAAAAAGCGTGGTAATTCGGTCTATAAAAACTGAAAATTCTGATAAATACAAATATGTTGCGGTAAATATAAATAGTAAATTAAAGAAAATATTGAGTAGTTTTTCATCCTTAATATAATCCGCTATTCTATTATAAGAGCTGTAAAACAATATAAATGTTAATACTTTTTCTAAATAACCTATTGTAATACCATAACCAATGCTATACAAACTGCTTTTTGAATACCCTTCTGCCATTAATGCATATACTCCACCAACAAAATTACCAAGAGCGACAACAATTGGTGTAATAAATTTTACTTGTCCTAAATATAAAACATTACCTAATATAAAAAATCCCCAGACAAAAGCAGGATGTAACTTCTTATGCAAGAAAAAGTAGAGAGGAAAATAAAAAATTGCTGACGAATGAAAAAGAAGTCCCACAGCGTTGCACAAAAAGTATTTGGTTGCATTTCTATCTTTAATAAACTGTAATGAGTAGAGAAAAATAAAGATCGCTTTTGAATTTCTCAACAGATTAATTTCTATAATCAATCCGGAAAATATACAGAACATTATAAAACCCAAGGCATACTGAGGAGAATATTTTCTAAAAAAATAATTTAAGAACAGAACGTCAATAAGAGATGATACAATTTGAAGCAGAAAATACTCCGGAGATATCGTTTTTAATAAAACTAAAAGTGCTTTAAAGCCTGGTTCTATTTTGAGAATAAAATCTTCAGTATTAGCTGAGAAAAAGTTTGTGACACCTTTAATATCATTAAGAGCAGGAGAAGATTCATACAAAGGATAATACAGCATAAAATCCGTATCAATATACCCTCGAAATCCAAAAAAAACAAAAAAAACGAGCATGCAAAAGTATCTTACAACTTTAATATTTTTCTCACTCGCTTTCAATTTATTCTCCCATAGAAAAAGTACAAAGAATATCAAAAAAAGAATAATATATGGTACGGAGTAAATACCGTCAAATGTTTGCTGCATTAATATAATATTATCTGTTTTTAAATTTATAAAACATTTTGCTTTACAGGGGTGTGTTTCAGAAATAAACTTAATCCTTCCTGGTAAGCTTTCAAAGCAATTATCCACTGCTTACGAGAATATCTGAAATATAGTATGATAACAATGTATAAAAAATTATATCCAACTACGTAAAGACCATAAAAAAGACTGTAATTCTTTAAAGCAAAATAAACTAAATTTCTCCATAAAAATTTAACAGAGAAATCACTCATTTTACCCGTTGATGTAGATTCGTTATGATAAATAACAGAATCTGAAATATACCATAAAACTTTATTTTGCTTGTTTAAAGCTCTATAAACAAAATCGGTATCATCATAATATACAAAATAATTCTCATCCATGAGTCCTACACTACTGAAAATCTCTTTTTTCATCAGCATGCAACATGTTGGAGCAAAATCTACCTGTTTATCTTGATTATACTGCCCTTCGTCCTCTTCTTCCTGACCATATTGTATGGTAAGACCATTTCTCAATTTATATCCTCCTCCCGCAGCCCAAATTTTATTAGTTCCATAAAAATAAATTTTGGGCACTGCCAAATCTGCGTTATGTTGATCTAATCCTGATAATAGTTTTTCAATTGAATTATTTTCAAATGCAATATCATTATTTGATAGTAATATTAAATCGCATTGATCATCAACAGCTCTTTTGATTCCTATATTGTTTCCTTTGGCAACACCATAATTATTATCATTTTCGATGATTACAGTTTCAAACTTATAATTTTTTTTTAATTTTTTGCTTAATTCTAAAGATCCATCCGGAGATAAGTTATCTACGATATACAAAATAAAATTTGTGTACGATTGTTTGCTTAAAGTTTCAAAAAACTCATTAAGAACAGATTCACTATTGTACAAAACGGTTACAATCCCTATTTTTCTGTTCATTTGTATAAACCTTTAGTTTTCATCTCCTCTATAGATGACTCATACTTATCTTCAGGTATTTCCTGCTCATCAACCCACTTTGTAAAAGCTTGAATACCTCTTTCGAAATTCCATTTTGGCTCGAAACCTAACTCGGATTTTATTTTTGAAATATCTGCAAAATTGTGTCTGATATCACCTAATCGATAATTCCCCGAAATATGAATGGGAGTTTGTTTTGTATAAGATTTTGAAAGTGTAGTTGCTACTGTCATAACATCTGTTGCAATACCGGTCCCTACATTATAGACATTACCGTTTGCCTGATCATTTTCTAATCCCAAAATTGTTGCTTCTACAACGTCATCTATGAACACAAAATCGCGAGTTTCCTTCCCGTCTTCAAAAATATTAATATCATTTCCATTTTTAATTCGTGTAGAAAATATGGATAATATTCCGGTATAAGGATTTGATAATGATTGTCCGGGGCCATATACATTTTGATATCTATATGCCACTGCAGCAATACTTAAAGATTTGCAAACAGTTAGAACCAACTGTTCTTGGTTCTGTTTTGTAATTCCATAGACTGAAGTCGGATGAATTTTGCTATCCTCAGAAGTAGCCAGTAGGTTAACATTCTTTTGACAAATAGGACATTTACATGCAAAATCTCCATTTTTCATATCGCTATTTTGTCTTTCAAAGGGATATACTACCCCGTGTTCAATACAATGATATTTTCCTTCACCATAAATAGCTCTTGAAGATGCAATGATAACTTTTTTTATCAGATGACTGTTATTTGCTAAAATATCTAGCATGAGTGCAGTACCACCAATATTAACATCGATGTATTTTTGTATCTCATACATAGACTGCCCAGTTCCTGTCTCAGCGGCTAAATGTATTACTGCATCCTGATTTTCTAATGCATTTATCCAATCTTCTTTTGACGTTACTGAACCTTTAATAAATTTTACCTTATCAAAAATACTTTTAAAAAGTGGTGAAGTTGTTTCAGGATGATCACCGTGAATCTGCGGTGAAAGATTATCTAAAACCGTAATACCAAACCCTTTATCTATAAGTCTAAGGGCAATATTGGAACCTATAAATCCTGCTCCACCCGTAATCAATATATTTTTCATATTTCAATAAAATTCCCGTTAGCATCGGTTTTCAACCATGCTTGTTTTTCGAATGAATAGCGTTTTACAGTTTTTGCAGGTGCACCAACTATGACACAAAAATCCTGAAAATCCCCAGAAACAATGCTATTTGCAGCAATTGTACAATGCTTACCAATTTTTGTACCTTGCATAATAACCGCATTATTATAAATTTTGCAATTTTCTCCTATAAAAACAGGCTTTGTTTTTATATTTTGTTGTTCAATTGGTATATTTATATCATCATAGGGATGATGAATATCTGTAATAGAAACGTTTGCAGCAATGGCCGTATTTTTACCTATTTGTATAGAATCTGCACAAGTGAGATGTATATTTTGTTGAATAGAAACACCGTCACTTAAAATAATCTTTGGATTAAATTTTTCAGATTGATATTGTTTTATGCCTTCAATTCTCGCTCTCCAACCTATAGACACATTATTACCCAGAATAATTGATTCAGGTGTTAGTATTGTGGGGCTAAAAATAACGCAGTGCTTCCCGATACTCTTGAAAAACAATTTGTACCATAGAATTGTTTTAAGCTTATACCACTTAAACACTATTTTAGTTTTGAATGAATATAATGATACCATTTTTTAAATATAAGTTTTACAAAAAGTATCAATATCCAGAAAAACATGAGAGTTTGTCTCTATCCAATGATGGTCTTTATCCCACCATTTTGACTTTTCAAGTACATCTATTTGCTCATCCTTAAATCTTTTTCTAATAAATTTTGCAGGTACTCCTCCTACAATTGTATAAGGTTCAACATCCGAATTTACTACAGAATTCGAAGCAATTATTGCTCCATCACCAATTTTTACGCCATCAGCTATTATAGTATTTGCACAGACCCAAACATCATTACCTACTACAACACTCCTGTTAGGATTATGATGATCTTTTTTTTGAAAATTTTTCAAACAATATTCTGGATTAGAATATATTGCAGGATGTGTACTTACAATTGTATGAGTAGGGTGTTTTCCTGGGGCAATTCTTACATTAGGACCAATGGAACAAAACTTCCCCATAGTAGTTTCACAAATTACAGAATTATCTGATATGTATGAAAAATCTCCAAATGACGAATTTATTATTATAACATGATTACCTACCCAATTATAGCTCCCGAAAACAGCATTAATTAACTTAGATAAGTACCCTAATCTAAAATATTTATATTTGGATTGATATTTTATTTTGGTCATCATCCATTTGAAATACTGAGAAAAAGGATTCTGTAAATAGGATTTATCAAACATATCTTATCTTTTTTTAATTAATTCGATTACCTGTTTTACATTTTTATTTATGAAAATAATCGGTAAATATAAAAATAGTGAAAATATGCTAATAATAATCTTTACTGTTAAATCATCCGAGGAAATCATCTCATTACTTAAAACATTAATCGCTATAATAAGTAAACTTATCAGTAATAATTTCATTTCATCTCTGCTGAAAAGATTAATGAAATTAACTTTTAAAGATTTATTATAATTTATTATAACAATAATAGATCCTGCACAAAGAGCAATCCCCCAAGCAACAATAATACCGTGACCACCAGTGAATATTCCTAAAATTAATCCCAAAACAATATTAATTACTGCCATTCCCACATGAACAATAACCAAAACACTTAACTTACCTTCGCCCATCGAACTGAAGTATGCAGGACCACACATAATATTTACAAAATTTGCAACAAGGAGTACAAACATGGAAAACATAAAATCATAATTTATGCTTCCTAACCATAGCAATGAAATAAGAGGAGTTGTGATCAACAAAATAGTAGATAATGGAAGATTAAATAAAAGTAAAATACGATTCATTTTAATGTAAAAGCTTTGCAGAAAAGAAGAGCCTTCGACTTTAGATTTTTCAGCGACAACAGGAACTACTACTTGATTTGCATTGGTTAATAATGCCCTAAACTGATTTACAGCCTTCGTGGCCATTTCATAATGACCCAAAAGAGCAAGCCCTCCATATCTGCTCAAAAGTAGTTTTGTAGCCGGCTCATATAATAGCTGACTAATAGAAACTATTTGAAACTTATAACCATAACTAAATAACTCTTTAAATGAGCCTGTGCTCCATTTCCAATATCGAATTTTATTATTTGGGTTAATGTGAACAGTAAAAATAAGGGCAACTACAAAAGTGAATACTGATTGTATTAGTTGCGCAATTGCAACACCTTTGAGGTGATAATCTGGAGTTAATAAGACAGTTCCGCCAAACATAATAATACCTGAAATTATATAGATGAAATTTCTGATATAATTCTTTTGATGACCTTCCAAAACTGAAGTAAAAACACCCCCAATTGCATTGATACATAGAGAGGCTAAGGAATATGGAAGTATTTCTAATGCTATACCAAGAAATTTCTCATCTATAATATATTGAAGGAAAAATTGCCCTCCTAGAAAAATTACTAAACTGAGTATTCCGAAAAGAATAGTCATTGAAAAAACTGAAGTAAAAATAAGTTTTCCCAATTTAGTTACATCCTTTTCAGTAAGATATTCAGCCACAAATTTCACTAATCCTGAAGTTAATCCCAAATTTGCTAAATTCGCAATAGATGAGAATGATAATATAAGTGACCAAATTCCTAATTGCTCTACACCTATAAATTTTAACAGATATTTATACAGAAAAAAATACAGCAAAGCAGTAAAGACAACCTGAATAACTGCCGAAACTGCATTAATTGTAAGTTTTTTTGAAGAAAAATTCATTACATCATTAGTTAGGAATTTACAAAATCCTTGTTTATAAAATTTATATAAAAGTATTGATTAATTTAAAAATACTTTTTCCACCATTTTTCCTCTTCTGCATTGTAGCCGTAACCAAATTTGTTTCCGTATCCAAAATTAGATTCTTTGACTCCGTTTACGACTATAGAGACATTTTTGAGTTTATTATCTTCTACAGAATTATTTAAAAAATCAATATAGCTTTTTTCTGTAACTTCAGATCTTGTGACATAGATTATCGCATCACTTTTATCTGCTATAAGAAAAGAATCTGTTACCAATAATAAAGGTGCTGTATCTAGAACAATATATTTATACTTATTTATCGCTTTAATTTGAGATAATAATTTATCTAGTGATCCATTCTGCAAAAGATCTGTTGGATTCGGAGGAATGGCACCCGAATAGATAAAATCGCAGTTTTCATTATAACCACTTGGATGAATTATTTCATTTGGATCTAGCTCTTCTCCACTCAGAAATTCAGTTAGACCCTTAGCAGATTTCATAGATGGATTGTAGCGTTGCAACTGTGGATTTCTTACATCGGCTCCAATTACTAAAACTTTACTACGTGAAGAGGCCAAAATAATTGAGAGATTTGTTGAAATGAATGTTTTACCCTCTCCCTTCACTGATGAAGTTACCAAAATTGTATGCACAGCATCCTTTTCGTTAGAAGGTAAGAGAAATTTCAGATTAGTTACAAATATTCTGAATGCTTCTGCCATCGGAGAAACATCATTAAATGAAACCAACGCATTTTCTTTATTCTTAAGTTTCGGTATTTCTGCAATAATAGGCAAACTTGTAAGTTTTGTAAGATCTGACCGAGTTATAATAGTGCTCTGCAACAAATTTTTCAAATAAATAATTACAAATGGAATCAAAAGTCCCAATAAAATTCCTCCTCCTAAAATCAACTTTTTATTTGGCGCAACTGGTTTTTTAAAAACAAACGCCTTGTCGATAACTCTCGCTTTTTCTGAAGTAATCTCCATACTGATTGCAGCTTCTTCTCTTTTTTCTAAAAGCAATAGATACAAACTTTCCTTGATCTGTTGTTGTCGTTCTATACTTCTAAATAGTTTTTCATGAGTAGGAATCTTGCTTATCATACTTTCTGAGCTTCCCAATTGACTTTGCATATTATTTCTAGCTAATTCTAAAGAGGTTATATTTTTCTGCAGAGTTTCGCTTAGAGATGATTTCATCTCTTCAATACGTTTATTAAGATCTTTTACAACAGGGTTATCCGGAGTTGCTTCCTGTAAATATTTATTTCTTTGCAATACAATCATATTGTATTCTTGAATCGATTTTGCAGCAGCATCATTTTCCAGACCTATATTCAGAGGAAGTACATCGCCAGATCCTTTTTTACTTAAGGAATTTTGAAGAATTTTGTTGAGCTCTAATTGGGTGCCCAATTCCAATACTTCTGCCTTACTTTTTTCTTTAAGAGTAAGATTAATTTTGGCTTCAGAGGGAAGATCAACAATATTAAGACTAGTTTTATACTTTTCCTTTTGAGTTTCTACATCTCCCAATTCTTGAGATATTAAAGAAATTCTTCTGTCAATAAATTCTTTGGTTCTTTTAGACTCTATATTTTTATCGTTGATAGAATAGATATTATACTGTCTTACTAAAGTGTTTAAAAAATCTTTTGCTTTGTCTTTATTTTCAAAATCTACAGAAAGTGTAATGATAGTACCATCTTTATCTAATAAGTCAACCATTAAACTTTCCTGAAAATTATTTACAGTATTTTCAAAATTATCATACGTAAAGTAGATTTCCGCCATTTGAGCCTTTTTGGGTGCCTTGAAATTCGGATTTTTACTGACCATGATAAAGGCAAAAGGCAAATTAATAGTTTGATTAAACGTTGTGGTAATATCCTTTTCCCATTCTTCACAAGATAAAACCAACTTATTGCCATTAGTTTCGATATTGATATTTTTTTCAGGTAATTCTACATCTTTTTTTTCCTGAATAATATGAATAATATAGGGACTTGTAACTCCATAAAGTTCTAAATCATTAAATCTTTGTTTAGCATAAATTGCAGTTTGAAAATTATGTTCTTTCAGTGCATCTTCAACAATTGTTTTAGATTCAAAAACACCTATTTCATTTTCAATACTATTAGTACCCATTCCACTGAGTCCGCTTAGCCCCTGAAGCATCCCTATATCGCCAGATGCCATTGTCATTTTTTTAGCATCTTTAATAAAAACAGATGTTTGTGCTTTAAAAACCTGTGATCTAGTCTTCAAGAAATAAAAGGCCAGTAAACCCATTAATATAACCATTCCTAAGAAGTACTTCCAGTTTTTCAGATACGGATTTATAAGTTCTTTAAAATTAATTTCTTTATTACTTTTGCTATCCATGCTTTTGGATTATATTGAGAATTAGGATTGTTTTTTATTTATTTTATTATAAACTTTGCAAATATATCTATATTTTATAAATACACGGCAGTGATTATGTCATTTTATATAACCTTGCAAATTATCATTTCTCATAATTAGGTGTATATTATCATTAATCTATTTTCTTCTGTAATAATTGCAAATTATTAAAAAAAGAGCTAAAATTTACTTCAATTTATAAGTTAGCATTACCCCACCTCTTGTCGGAATCACTTCTCCGCTTTTATTCCAACCTTCTGCACCGTCGTAGCGTACATTATTATCTTTAAAATAGCCTTTGTATAATGATTGCGTTGCTCCTATTCCTGCATAAATATCTAATCCCCACTGATCATTAATACTATAATGGTAACCGCCACTAATCCCTATAATAAAAGCTAACCCTTTTTGATAACGCTCTGTCACGCGGATATTTCCATTTGACAAGAGCTCAGGGTTACCATCAGCATCATACACTACAGTAGATCTTAAGTAATTCCACTTTTGGATATTGAAAGCGGTGATAGAACCATAAGCTCCAATATACCATTTTTTCATCACTTCATCAAAATAATAGCGCCCTTCCAGTGTTCCCATATAGAACTGCATATTTTTACCATAAAGTGATTTCCAAGGGGATATAAAACCCTCCGCCTGTATAGAAAACTTTTTATTTAGTGGCTTTTCTATAGCGACATTTAACATTGTTAATGGAACAAAAGCTGCATTTAACTTAATCTCGGTTTGCTGTGCCTTTATTTTTATCAATAAAAAAACAACAGCTATCAAAAGAGTTTTTGACAAGAATTTTTCTGTGAACTTCATAATTATTTTCAGCATCATTATCTTAAAACAGAGAAAGTTTTAAGTAAAATATACATATCATTTTTAAAAGAAAGGGTATGGTAATAATTAAGATTCATTTTCACTTTTTCAGGAAAAAGAACCCTGTCATTATACAGTAACGGATCTTTCTGTTGTTTTAAAATTTCTTCTTCGTTTCTATATTTAATTCCGGCTTCACTTGTTAATCCGGGCTTTAGTTCTAAAATTAATCGTTCTTCTCCCTGAAGAACATCATAATATCCTGCAATATCCGGTCTAGGGCCAACCAGTGACATATCTCCCTTAAGGATATTAAACAGCTGTGGTAGTTCATCCAGTTTGGCTTTTCTCATCCATCGTCCAATAGAGGATTTTGTAAATGTTTTAGTATGATACGTTCTGAACTTGTAAATAATAAATGTTTTTCCAAATCTTCCAATTCTTTGCTGCCTAAAAATACCCGGAAACCCCGTATCAAATGATGCGATTATCATTAAAATAAAAAAAACAGGCAGCAAACTAACAATGCCGATAAAACCAAGAGTAAAATCCATTATTGCTTTCCACCAGGGATATTTCTTTTTCACTAAATCAAATTGGGCTGTAAATATAATGAAAGAAGTTGATTTTTTATAAATGAGAATTTTAAAACAGGGTTATAAGTGGATTCTATGGGGTAAGAATTCCTCTCAAAAATATTATAAACCATTGATAAACATTACACTGCTTATTTCCAGGAGAAATAAAGCAGTGTAATTTTACTAAAGTATTAATTTTATTTAATTTTGAAAAGCGCCATTTCTGATCGTTAAGAGAAAAACTTTCTGATTATATTTTCGATCCTTTCTTTATCAGCATCAGAAAGATTCGATCCTGAAGGCAGGCATAGACCATTATCAAATAATTTTTCAGATATATCTGTTCCATAATAAGGAGCATCTGCAAAAACAGGTTGTAAATGCATAGGTTTCCAAAGTGGTCTTGATTCTATATTATCCTCAAGAAAAGCCAATCTTAAATCTTCACGATTTTTTCCAGCTATTTTTTCATCAATTATAATTGCTGACAACCAATGATTAGAGTAATAATCTTCAGTCGGCTCTGAAAAAACGGTTACGCCTTCAATATCTTTAAAAACATCAACATAAAAATCGTGCATTTTTCTGCGTGCTTCTACTCTATCTTCTAAAACTTCCATTTGTCCGCGACCGATTCCTGCAACAATATTACTCATGCGATAATTGTATCCGATATGAGAATGTTGATAATGAGGAGCATTATCTCTAGCCTGAGTCGAAAGAAAAACAGCCTTATCTTTATCTTCCTGACTGTGACAAACCAAAGCACCTCCGCCGGAAGTGGTAATGATTTTATTTCCGTTAAAAGACAAAATACCGAAGCGGCCGAACGTTCCGCAAGCTTTTCCTTTATAAGTGGAGCCTAATGCTTCTGCTGCATCTTCAATTAAGGGAATTTCATATTTTTTAGCAATAGCAGTGATCTCATCCATTTTCGCAGGCATTCCGTACAGATGAACTACGATAATAGCCTTTGGCTTTTTGCCTTTTGAAATTCTATCTTGAATTGCCTGTTCAAGAGCTATTGGACACATATTCCAGGTATCTTTTTCCGAGTCTATGAAAACCGGTGTTGCACCACAGTAAGCGATTGGGTTGGCAGAAGCAACAAACGAAAAAGAAGGAGTGACAACTTCATCTTCTCTTGTGACACCTAACATTATTAATGACAAATGAATAGCCGAAGTTGCAGAGTTTAAAACGCAAACCTCACTATCATTTTTCAGAAATGACTGAAGACTGTATTCAAACTCATTAATATTATTTCCTAATGAAGTTATCCAGTTTTTTTCAAAGGCATCTTCAATAAAGTAAAGTTCATTCCCCGACAAATGAGGAGGTGAAAGCCAAATTTTTTTTTTCATCATACTTTGTTTTTTATTGAACCCAAATTTAATCTTAATTGTATAAATACTGCACAATTTTTTCTTTAAATAAATTTCTAATTTTCACTTGTCAATTACCGGTTGTCAATGTTAAAAGAAATTTACCTGCCGTACCTGAAAGCTTATCTGTATACTTAACAAAATCACCTGATTATTGCGTAAATGCATTTGCCCTACTCTCAAACTTCTCGGTATCATTCTCAACGAAAACCGTGCGCTTTGTCAACTTGTCTGTCAGTTGTGCAAATACATCTGCCTGAGTCGCAAACTAATCTATACCCTTGACAAAATCATCTGTCTATTGAATAAAGACATCCGCCCTCATCGCAAATGTATCTGTACATTTATCAACACAAGATACCCGCTTTATTAATTGATCTCTTAGTTATGCAAATGCATCTGTCTTAGTCGCAAAAATATCTTTACCCTTTGCAATGTTATCTCTATGTTATACATAGTAAAATAACCAAATTACGATAGCTTCTAACCTATTAACTTCGGTTTACCAATAAAGTACTTACTTTCTGGCACTCAATCGAAGGCTGAGTGACTAATTTCATTACCAAGTCAGTTCGCTTAATTTCATTTGCTTACAATACAATACCTCGGCTGAAACCTAGGTATTGTATTGCCGAATTCGTACTGATTGATATCTATGATATTATCAGATAATGTTTTAGGTTTATCTTATAACTGTTCAGGAGGAAGGTCATTTTTGTGACGGGTACCAAGGTCTGAAATTTTTCTTGATATTTTATATTTTCCGTAAAATGACAAATTCAGTACATCATATTTTTTCATAAGCCTGTCAATTTTTGTAATACACTGTTTCAGCTTCTTAAACTCTTCTTCAAGTTCCCGAGTGGCATTTTGTGTTGTATCTATGGTGAAACCAGCATCATAGGCTTTGGCGTCAAAATTTGTGATCGCGTTCTGCCACTCCTGCAGTTCTGCAGCAGTAACGTAATCTGGGCTAAGGCTTACCTTATTATCTGCCACCAGCTTGTACAACTTATCGCAATAGATTTTTGCCTCTACGCCGCTCAGACGCTGTATTTTAGATTTATTGGTAGTGAGCTGCTTACTAAGAGGGCTGTCTTTCCCGTCAAAAAAATCTGCTGCGGTATTGGCATAAGCTACAGTAAGATTGATCATCAATGCTTTAGCATTGGTCTTGAGAGAAGTATTTGCTGTAGTATCGATGTTCTGAACTCCTGCTATTACATCAATATTTTCAATGAAAGTATTGAGCTCTGATACTCTGGTGATAAGAGGATTATTTTCTGCATATGCTGCCTGCTCAACAGAAAAAAGTTGTTTTAATGTTTTGGCCATCTCTAGCCGATTGGTTTGTTTTGTCGTCATTGTGTTTTTATTTAAATTTTATCAAATGTATAAAATTTTCACACAAAACAATAATTAAAATCAACAAACACTACTATTTACAATAAATACATCAAACAAAAACAAGCATTAGTAATATTAAATGTATTGCATGGATTGCAGAACTAGAAGAAATTAAGATTTATATCATTCTTTAAAAACACTGAAATTGACTACTTAAACTCATCAATCTTTTCACCTTGTGATGTACCCACCTTTTTTGTAAAGTGTCTTCAATAAAATAGAACTCATTCCAAGATTTATGAGGTAGTGAAAGCCAAATTTTGTCATTCATTATCTGACTTTTAATTCTATTACGAATAAACTATTTTTTTATTCTATCCCCTTGTCCTTTCCCACCTACGGTAGCAAAAATATATTTAATATAATCTGAAACCGTTAAATTCTGCAGCATTTCAGCATCTTTTTCTGCCAATTTTACAGGAGTAGACATATCAATTTCGTTAATTTGGGCAAGCCCCGTAATTCCAGGAACAGCATTATAAACGCCTCTTTTATCTCTTTCTTCAATCAATTCCGTTTGATTATACAAATTTGGTCTAGGTCCTACCAAACTCATATCTCCTGTTAAAACATTTATCAGTTGTGGAAGTTCATCCAATTTAGATTTACGTAGAAAACTTCCAAATTTAGTAATTGAAATATCCTTTGAAAGATGCGTTGCAACAGATTTTGTATTCACAGGCATCGTACGGAATTTTATTAAGTTAAAAGGTTTTTTAAAGCGCCCTACTCTTTCCTGGACAAAAATCGGTGAACCTGTATCAAACAAACCGATGATATAAAGGATAATTAAAATTGGCCATAAGAACAGTAAACCAAAGAATGCAAAAAGGAAATCAAATATGCGTATCATATGCTTAAATTCAGTTATTAATATTTTATTTGGTTTTAAAACTTTTTATTGTTTTTATTAATCCTTCTTCTGCAGAAAAAGGAAGTTTGTCAATTCCTAATGCAGATTTTATTTTTTGGTTGGAAACAGTTAAATCGCTTGTCATCTTTTTTAATCTTAAGCTGTTTAAAGGAATTGGAAGTACATCACCTACTTTTGCAATTGCTTTAACCAAAAATTTGGGCAGGCTTAAATTAGGTGTGTTTTTTTGTTCCACTTGTTTTATAATTTCTATAATTTCACTTGTCGAAATAGATTCATCATCAGCAATATGATAAATACCATTTGGTAGTTTTTCTGAATTGTTTACAATCTCATTTATAAAAAAACTAAAATTATCAATTGAAATAAATGATCGTTTATTTTCAAAAGAAGCTAAAGGATAGGGAATTCCTTTTGAAATTAATTTATATAGTAGACCTAGGCTACCTTTATCTCCAGCACCATGTACCATCGGTGGTCTGATAATGATAAGTTTTTTATCTGCGGGTAAATTTTGGGTCACTAACCATTCTTCCGCTAATCTCTTCGATTTTCCGTACCATGAATCAGGATTACATTCATCTGTTTCTGTTAATTCATGACTAGACTCAAATTCTTCTAAAGCAGCTATTGAACTTATATGTATAAATAATTTTGCTTTAGAATTTATAAAAGATTCAAAAATATCTTTTAGTAAATTAACATTTACTTGATAAAAATCTTCTTCCCTTGCTTCTCCATTATGATTATGAGCTTTACCAACTAGATTAATATAAATCTCAGAATCTGGCAGACTCTCTTTCCAACCTTTTTTACGAACCGAAATCTGAGACATTGCATATTTCTGCTGCAGCTTTTCTATTAAGTTTTTACCAATAAATCCTGAGGCTCCAAATAAGGTTATTTTCATGAAAGAATCAATTTATTTATTTTAGAAAGAATAATTTTTTCCGAAAAATTTTCTTGCGCGATCAATTTTGAAGTTTCAGTTTTTGAAATATCTAATGAATTTACTGCATTCATAAAATCAATAATTTCTACTTCCTGATTCCAATTAAATGACCATCCTATATCATATTCATTAATCAACATATCTATCTCAGACTTTTCATCACCAATATATATGATTGGTTTTCCTAAAGCTAATAGATTATAAGTCTTTGAGGGTACTCCTAAACCAAACATTCCTTTAGATAATGTTATCAAACCAATATCACAACAATTTAAAAAAAGAGATTGCTCCACTCTTGGTTTCGGTCCCAAATAATGCACATTATTCAAATTATTCGCACTTATTACATCTTCAACTTCTTCTCTCATTGCGCCATCTCCAATAATTACAAAATGAAGTTTTGGATTACTTATCTTTTTGAAAATGTTTAAAAATGATGTAAGATTCTGCACCCTTCCTATATTCCCTGCAAACCCAATCACAATTTTATCGTCTAGGTTTACGCCAAAATAAGAATTTCTATCAACCTCTTTTCCAATTATCAAGTCGCTATCAAACCAATTTTCTATAATATGAACCTTTGCAGAATTTCCTACTTTACTGGTTATCAACTCTTCCATATCCCTCCCTAGTACAATAAGCTTATCTGCTTTGCTGTAAGCCCAATCATAGATCACTTTTATAATCTTAAATGAAATATTTTTCTTATTACTTAAACCAGCTGGTATTATATTTTCTGGGAAGACATCATGTACTAACAAAATATAGTTAAACTCTTTAAAGAGTCGGATAAATGCAATTACAACAACCAACAGAAAAGGGTTAGTGACTGCAAATACTGTATCTTTCGACTTTACTTTTCGTAAAATTATATTACCAAATGAATAACTGGTTTGAACTGCATTTTTAATTTTCCCGAAAATTGAATTTTTATTACCTTTTAATTTAGTAGCATTTATTATATTCAATTCTATTAAATCATTTGCACATGCTTCCTTATCAAAGTTATTATCATAGATAACATCTGCACAAACTACATTTACTTTACACTTTTCATTTTTAGCAATTCTCTTTGCTATCTCTGTCATTATATACGCAGTTGATGTCTTGTTCGGATAAAACAATTCAGAGATGATAAAAATTTCTTTTTGCATTTTAAATCTCTTCCGACCAAACAGTTCTTTTAATATAATCTGTATAAGAAATAATAATTCTCACCACTTTTTCAGAAACATTCGGCATTGAATAATCAGAAACAGGTCTGAAATTTCTTTCTGTTCCTATTTTTTGTTGTAAAACCTGAGTTAACCCCTGCAAAATACGTTCTGGAGACAAGCCAACCATCATTACACTTGCTTCTTCCATTGCTTCCGGTCTTTCATGCGCCTGACGAATATTCAAAGCTCTGAAGTTCAATATGGATGACTCTTCAGAAATAGTTCCTGAATCAGAAAGTACGGCATACGCTCTCTTTTGCAAAGCATTATAATCGTGAAAACCTAGTGGCTTCAAAAACTGAATCTCTGGACGCATCTCAATCTGCATCTTGTCAATCATATTTTGAGTACGTGGATGTGTAGAAACAATAATAGGATATTGGTATTTTTCAGCAATTGCATTTAAAGAAGCCATCAATCCTCTGAAGTTTTTCTCAGAATTGATATTTTCTTCACGGTGAGCAGATACTACAAAGAATTTACCTTCTTCTAAACTTAATTTTTCAAGGACATTTGAAGCATCAATTTGAGGTAAATAATGATTTAAAACCTCAAACATTGGAGACCCTGTTTTGATGATTCTATCCGCAGGCAACCCTTCTCTTAAAAGATATTCTCTTGCAATATCAGAATATGTTAAATTGATATCTGAGGTATGATCTACTATTTTACGGTTCGTTTCTTCAGGAACCCTTTGGTCAAAACATCTGTTTCCTGCCTCCATATGGAAAATAGGAATATGTCTTTTCTTCGCCGGAATCGCGCACAAACATGAATTGGTATCTCCTAAAACCAAAAACGCATCGGGTTTTAGCTCTTCCAATAAGGGATCTATTTTAATTAAAATATTTCCCACCGTTTCTGTGGCTGTCTTTCCTGCAGCTTCTAAGAAATAATCAGGTTTACGAAGTCCTAAATCTTCAAAAAAGATCTGATTTAGTTCGTAATCGTAGTTTTGTCCTGTATGAACGATGATATGTTCTACTGCTTCAGAAGCATCTAAAGCATCTAAAACTCTTGATAATCTAATAATTTCTGGACGGGTTCCTACGACCGTCATTACTTTTAGTTTTTTCATATAGCTAATGGCTGTTGGCATTTGGCGATTCGCTTCTGCCTTTCAGCTGTTGATTTATTTAAATTGATATTCTTAAACTTCAAGAAAATACGTATCTGCATCTTCTGGATTGAATGCTTCGTTGATCCAGAAAATAGTGTACAGTTCTTCGTCTCCGATATTTTTGATGTTATGGGTATACCAAATTGGCATATCTACGTAAGCGGGTTCGTTTCCATCTAAATAAAAATCTAATACCTCATCGGTATCAATTTTTCTCAGTTGAATTAAAGCTTTTCCTTTAATCACCGCAAAACGCTCGATCTTTCTGGTGTGATAATGGTTTCCTCTGGTAATTCCAGGAACAGTGGTTGAAAATGAACATTGTCCCCCGATCCCTAATCGAATTACTTCCACAAAAGCTCCGCGAGGATCTGTGTGTTGGGTGAATTTTACCGGATAATGGGTTTTGTAATCGATGTATGATCGAAATGTATTGAATAAATTATGTTCAAATGTATTATTGATCACAGGAATTTCTCCGCCATCAAAATATTTTGTTTTATAATCATTTAATAATACTAGAACTTCTGAAACTTTTTTTGTTGCTTTAGCATCTATAACGAATTCCGGTTTGCTGTTGCCTTCTCTTATTTCGTTAACAATCGTATCTACCAATTCCTGAACATAAATTAATTTCACCTCACCATCGTTGGCAATTGTTGGTGTTTCACCATGCGTCAGCTGATGACAGAACGTAGCAACAAAAGAGTTATAGAATGGTTTTCCGAAAGCACCGAAAACATTAGGAATAATTAATCCTGTAATTTTACCTCCATTCTCTTCTGCCCAATTGGCTAAAGCTTGTCTTCCTTCTTTTTTTGATTTTCCGTATAGATTATCTCTTTCTTCCTGTGTTGAAGAAGAAATCATAACATGAGCTTTTGAATGGGTTCTTTTCAGGGAATCAACTAGTTTTTGAGCTAATCCTACATTAGTTTCATAGATAAATTGTTCATTTTCGTGACGGTTCATTGCAGCCAAATGGATAATAACATCACAATTTGCAACAAATTGATCTAGTTCATTTTCGTTTTCAAAATATTCTTTTTGAAAATCTATCCTTTGAAATTCCTCAGGAAACAGTCCTAAAGTGTTGTACAAATGTTTTCCAACAAAACCATTTTGACCGGTAATTCCGATTTTTTTCATATTTAAATTGCTTTTAGCTTTGGGCTTCTAGCTCTGGTTATTACAACCATCTGCTACAATATAATTTTATAATTTAGATATTGTCAAAGTAATCTAAACTGTATCTAAACTCATCATTGATTTCTCCTAAATCAAAATCAGCTAAGACCAGAAGTTTACTGCTATTTTCTTTCGCCTGAATCGCAGTAATATAACCTGACGGAATATGAAGGTAAGTTAAGACATCATCTGTTAAAAGATATTTCTGTACTGTTAAATTTTTCGAAGGATTTGTAAAATCATCTACAGCAATCACAGAAATACTAAAACTTCCTTTCATACAAGCAAACCATCTCTGTTCAACCTTATGCCCCTGCCAACCACGAATAAAATCTGTCGAATGATTTTCAATCGTATAGATTCTTTTGATCTGTGAGGCATTAAAATCATTGTTGTACGTAATGACTCCTCTCTCGTCCTGATGTTTTTTACCTTCTAACAGCATCGATTTCCTTTTAACTTTTAATTTGGCTCTTTTACCTTTTACTTTCTAATAAGGATACTGCATTACATCTTCCCCAAAAACTTCTTTTCGGATCAGAGGTAAAGTAGAAATCAGTTTTTTCAAACCTTCTACACCTTGCTGCTCAGTATTATGTGAATGGTAATCTTCAATTTGTGCAACTTCTTCCTCACCTTCAGAAAAATATTGAGCATAATTCAAGTCTCTATTATCTGCAGGAACACGGTAAAAATCGCCCATATCTTCTGCTTTGGCCATTTCTTCACGAGTACATAAAGTTTCGTATAATTTTTCTCCGTGACGTGTTCCGATTACCTGCACAGGAACTTCTTTACCGGTTAATTCAATTAATGCTTTAGCTAAATCACCAATACTTCCCGCCGGAGCCTTGTTTACAAATAAATCTCCAGGATTTGCATGTTCGAAAGCAAACAAAACCAAATCTACCGCATCTTCTAAAGACATAAAGAAACGAGACATATTGGGATCTGTAATTGTAATAGGCTCTCCTTTTTGAATCTGATTTAAAAACAATGGAATTACAGAGCCTCTTGAAGCCATCACATTTCCGTAACGGGTAAGGCAAACCACGGTTTCAGATGTATTTCTAGATTCAGCAACAGCTACCTTTTCCATCATCGCTTTCGAAATCCCCATTGCGTTGATCGGATATGCGGCTTTATCAGTTGAAAGACAAATTACTTTCTGTACTTTATTCGCAGTAGCTGCCCGAATTACATTTTGAGTTCCCTCAACGTTAGTCTTCACAGCCTGCATTGGAAAAAATTCGCAAGATGGAACTTGTTTTAACGCTGCTGCATGAAAGATATAATCAACTCCTCTAGTAGCCGGCTCAACACTTGAAAAATCTCTTACATCACCAATATAATATTTAATTTTATCATTTTTATAAAGATTTCTCATGTCATCCTGCTTTTTCTCGTCACGGGAAAAAATGCGGATCTCTTTGAAATGATCGGTTTGCAGGAATCTGTTTAAAACTGCTGTTCCGAATGAACCGGTACCGCCGGTTATCAAAAGTATTTTATTTTGAATTATCATTATTCGAGTTTAAAAGTGAATTATATAAGAAAAAATAATTTAAAGGGTTTGGCAAAATTTTAAAAATATTTTTTAATAAGATTTTCTTTTTCCACAAAATTGGGGTAATTAATCAATACCCCTTTTAGTTTTCCTTTGTAAACAAAAAGACTACCCGCTGCTGCACCAATAATTCCAAATTTATTAATAAGATCTCCAATATCTTCAAGAGATCCGGCGCCACCTATAGCAGTAAGAGGTAAAGTAGTTTCTTTCCTTGCTGCTTCAATAAGCTTTAAATCATACCCCTTCATTTCGCCATCTCTGTCGATAGAATTTATAACAATTTCACCTGCTCCTAACTTTTCAAATTCTTTAATTACATCGAATGGTGATTTACCTGTAGATTTTTTGCCGTTGTGAGTATATACTTCATAACCGCCAAAAAGTTTCTTTTTAACATCTAATACAATAACAATACTTTGGCTACCAACTTTATCAGAAATTTCGCTGATAAGTTTTGGATTGTTAAAAATACCTGCACTGAAAGCTATTTTTTCTACTCCTAAAGCAAAAATACGTTGGGCTTGTTCTACTGTTGTAACACCACCACCATAGCAAAGCGGCATACGACACTCTTCCGCCATATGCTCAATCATTTTGAAATCAGGACCTCTACCTTCAACTGTTGCATCAATATCTAAGATAATAATCTCATCTACTTCCTTCTCATTGAAAATTCTAACAGCATTCATTGGATCTCCCAAATATCTCGGTTTTTTAAACTGTTCGGTTTTCACTAAACCTTTATCATGAATTAAAAGGCATGGAATAATTCTAGGTCTTAACATTTTTCAGCAAAATTCTTTAAAAGTTGGATTCCAAAATGGTGGCTTTTTTCTGGATGAAACTGTGCTCCATAAATATTTTTATGATTAACAGCACTGGTAAATTTAACTCCATAATCAGTTTCTGCTATTGAATCATCAGAGTTGCTACATTTAAAATAGTAGCTATGCAAAAAATAGTATCTCGGATCTTTTTCAAGACCTTGAAGAAGTGGCGTATTTTTTACAATTTGTATATCATTCCAACCCATATGCGGTAATGGAAGTTTTGTAGAAACTTGAGAAGCATCAAATTTATGTACATAAGCATCAATCCACCCAAGTCCTAGAAGACTTCCTTCATCACTTCCTTTAGCCATCATTTGCATACCCACACAAACTCCTACTACAGGCAGATTTTTATTAATAACCAAATCATTAACTTTATCTTTCATTCCAGAATCATTGAATCTCTGCATAGCATAATCAAAATGACCAACACCTGGAAGAATCAATTTTTCAGCATCTTCCAAATGTTCTACTTTTGTAGCTGTCTTAGCAGGTATATTCAATTGCTTGTATATATTCAAAAAAGCATTGATGTTACCTACACCATAATCTATAATAGTTATCATTTATTTGAATGCTCTTTTTTCAAGACCTAAAATCTGCATCACTTTAGTTCCTAATTGGATTAATTTATAATTATTTTTGTAATCGTTAAAAGTTTTATTTGGTTTATTGAAGTGTTCCCAGAGCTCATCAACAGTGAAATCAAGTTTTTTCGCAACATATTCGAATTCTTTCATGAGTTCATCCTCAGGAAGTTCTGGACGAGAAATTCTGTCTAAAACCTGATCACGATCTGCCTGACCTGTAAGAATTAGACTCGATAAATGATTTTTTCTTTTATCGAAGCCGAATTTTCTCGGCAGCCAAAACGATTCATAAAATCTTGTAAATCTAGATTCATGATGTTTATGCTGATATCCCTGCCATCCATATAAATCCTTCAACAATTGCTCTGCTTCTTTTTTGATAAACGGAACAGAGTCTAAAGGCTTAACTACGCGCACACCATTTACTAAACGGTATTGAATTTTGTATTTGAATATATCACATCGTGGAAAAGTTTTAAATTTTCTTTCTCCAAATTTTTTGTGAATATCATTCACATATTTCATATCTGTTTGGTAATAAGCTCCCCATGCAAGCGGCTCTCGTACACATTCTGTTGAATAATTACCTCCTGTAATGATATATTTATGTCCATTTTTGGCAGCATAATTGTAAAGTGCAGAAAAGAATACCAAATCTTGTGGTGTATCAATATCCGGAACCTGAGATTTTATAAAGGCTCTCTGCAAATCTTTCATTTCTTCCCAATTTACAACTTCTGTATAAAGGTCTACACCAAGTCCGTCCATAAGCTTTTGGATATTGCTTGTGGAGATATCAGAATTCCACCCTGCATCAACATGGAAGAATAATGGTCTTAAACCAAATTCTTTTACAGCAACGTGGGCAAGATAACTGCTGTCTAATCCTCCACTAATACCAATCATACAGTCGTAGTCTTTATTTTTTCCTTCTTGCTTAATTTTATCTACAACTTTCATTATCTCAATCCTCCCTTTTTCATCAGTATGCCAATTAGGAAGTATATTATCGTAATAATTGTGGCAATAATCACACATACCTTTTTCGTCAAATATAATTGTGGGATCTGTAGAATCCATCACGCAATTAACGCAAACTTTTATTTCTTTATTTTTCATTATTATTTTTGTCTTTTATTTAAGGTTATAAATTACTTTACTAAAAGCTCTTTATATAAATTTATATAATTTTGAAAATTCTTTTCTTTATCAAATAGCAGATCAGCGCGACTTCTGCATTTTTCAGAGTAGTATTCCTTTCCATTTTTTTTTATCTCTTCAAGTGCAGAACACAGACCTTCTATATCACCTTTTTCTACCACAAAGCCGGTATGATCATTTACAGATTCGGACGATCCACCAGATTCAAAGGTAATCACTGGTGTTCCACAAGCCAATGATTCTAAATTAGTTGTAGGAAATGTATCTTCCAACGTAGGATTTAAAAACGCATCTGCCGCAGCATATAATTCAGATAGTTGCTGTACATTTTTTGTACGCTCCAAACCGATTATTTTTTTTGGTAAGTTTTTTAATTGTTTTTTTGATAAACCTACCATTACAATTTTATATTCTGAAGAAAGCCTTTCACTTAATGCAACAAAAAAGTCTAATCCTTTTTTCACACTCCACGGATTTGCAACTCCCAAAATTACGAACTCCTCTCTAATATTCAAACTACGTTTTATATTTATTATAATTTTTTCATCAGAAATTTTAAATTTATTCAGATCAATACCGTTTTGAATAACTTTAATTGAATGATTTTTTAAAAAAGATTTTGCAGTCTCATCTCCTAACCATTTTGAAACCGGAATAATAGTAAGATTTTTAATAGAATTGAAAAGTTTTTTTTTATTAATATAATTACGAAACGAGTTATCTATAAAACTACTTTTCGGATATTCTGATTTTTGTGGACATTTTTCACATTGAGTAAGCCATTTCTCACAACCAATGAATTCATAGTGCGCACAATGACCTGTGAATGACCAACAGTCGTGAAAAGTCCAAACTATAGGAATATTTTTTTTTGATAAATACTTAAAAAGAATTTCAATATTAATATAATATCCATGTAAATGGTGTAAATGAATAATGTCCGGATTAATTGATTCTATCTTTTTAAGTAGTGATTTTGTTGCTTTAGCCGATGCAAAACCGTGTCGGTCTGTTATTCTAGTATAAATGCCATGCTTTATTTTATCAAAGCTATCGCCTATTTTAAAGGTATTTGATAAACTAGGCAAACCATCCCTGCCATACGCAATATAACTTTCCCACCCTTGCTTTATAATTTCTTCACCCAATTGTTCAGCTATTTTGCCCACTGAGCCGACGTTGACCTCACTACTGATTTGTAAAATTTTTAATGACATAGTACTACAATTTCGCTAATTTGCTTAGCATCTTCACCTAAAGTTACTGCTAGGTTTTTACACATATCTTTAATAATATAAGCATTGACCTATAAAATAACCTTCAAATAATATTCTGCTCAAAACAGTCTGTTACATCGAAAGCATTAAATTTCAATAATGTCCTGTAAGTATCTTTTTAATAAAATAAAGGAATCTTCTCCTTACAAATAATACAAATTAGAATACTTATTTCCTTTTTTCATAATTAGATATTTGAATAAGCATCTCACTCACAACCTTTTTTTGAGAAAATTTATCTAGGAAAATTTCCTTACTTCTTATTCCCATAACTTCCCATCTCACTTTAAGAGATAAAAACTCTTCAAATATTCTTCGGGTTTCAAAGTGCTCTGAAGGATCGAATAGTCTACCATTATCTTTTGTAACCGCTTCAAAATGATTTCCGCACCTATCAGAAACTAAAACAGGTAAATTGAATGCTAAAGCTTCGACTAAAGATAAAGGACTTTGATCTGAAAAAGATGGCAGAAAAAAAGCATGGGATGTTGCATAATAATTCGTTACGTCTTTAGAATCACAAAATCCAAGTAAAATTATGTTTTTATCTAGCTTATTATCCTTAATAAAACTTTCTAACAAACCTTTATCGGGGCCGTCACCTGCAATTTTAAAAATTGCCTTTCGACAATTCTCAATACCAATAGCTTTAAAAAAATTTATTAGACCTTTTATATTTTCGACAATTCTTGCTGGAGTAAAAAATATTGGTGTAGAATTATTTTTAATAAAACTATTATTATTATTCTCAAGTCTTTCATCAATAGTATTTGGTGCAATAATAAAACTATTATTTTTAATATTCCATTTCTTAAATGTAATGTCAGTCATTTTTCCAGGACATAAAATGAATCCTTTATCAAAAGAATGAAAAACAAATTTTCTTAAAAAAAATTTAAACTTATTATCATTTACAGCTCCAATTGACAAATAATTTGCTTCAGACCAAAAATGACACTTACTGTTAAACAATCTTAATCTTTTCAAAATGCATATGAACAAAACATTTAGATCATTCCAACTGCTTCCTAATATGAATTCACAATCTGTATTTTTTAGGACTTTAAAAATTAGTCGTGGGTTAAAATGAAAATGAAATCTACCTTTCATTTTGTATAAGCCTTTATTATCTAGAAAGTAATCAAATTTCATAGATTGATAATCAATAATCCAATCCCGATCATCCTCCTTCTCTCTCATATAATATACTTCAAAATTAAATGCTTGGCGTTTTAATTCATTAAAAAAAGAAATTCTATAAGGAGTAACAATATTTTGAATAAAAATATATTTTTTAAATGGTTTCATTACATTTCTTTCTTAAGTTTGGGTAAAATACTTTTTTTAAATATTAAGTGGGAAGGTAAGTTTATTAATCTGAAAAATGCAGATAAAAGTAAATATTGCGTTCTGTTTTTTTTCAGGAAAAACACCGGAATATTTATTGCCTTACCAAAAAAGCTAAATATTTCATAATTATATGATATATATTTACCTTCAACACCTCTTTGACCGTATAGAAATAGAGCATATTTTAATGCTCCTAAAATTAGCTTGGACTCTAATTTATTTTTTATTAACTTTTCGAGTTCCTTCAAATCGGATGGATAATAAGCTACATTAAGATGTATATAAAAAGCTCCGCCTAATAATACTACTGGTTTCCCCCAAAAATTCGCTTCAACGCCAGCTGTAGAACCGAAGACAAAAACTTTTTCGCAGTTATCAATAAGCGCATATGTTGAGATGTTAGATTCAGCAGGAATCACGGTCAGGTTTTTATAATTTAAAGACATTAAATCAGTATGGTATTTAAAATTAAGTCCATTTAAGTTTGGATGAATTCTCAAATTAAAGTGAATGTCATCGCAATCTATAACGCTTTCACAAAGAAATTTCACTCCTTCTAACTGAGATTCAAATATTTTATATTTATCAAAAGCGTCTCCTACAGAAAAAAATTCGTCCTCTGAAGAATTAAATATTACAAAATTTCTTTTATTGCCATCCCAACTTTGCGGAAGCTTATCTCTGATTTGATTAGCTATATAAACTTTATCTGAAGCCACAACACCATTCCTTCTATTTAAAAAAAATAACTTTGCAACTTCTTCCTTATTTTTTGCCCCAGCATAATTATCCCAATTGTTTTCTATTATTTTAGAATTATTGTCAATATCGTGTGGCAGAGCGTTCTGAAACGAAACTAATTTTTGCTCAGTATGTGAATTTGAGAAAGTACATTCTAAAATTTCTATATTAATACCTCGAAACTTCGCAAGTTCGAATAAAGGCCTCATACTATTGTATCTGCCATTGAAAATAACTATTTTATCCGGAGATTCTTGATCAATAATTTTATTGAATAAATCTATTAACATTGCTGCAGACTTTAAAGAATCACTAATAAAGATATCAACAACACTTTCTAAAATTGGATTTAGATTTCTTGTGGTTGAAACAAAAGATGATATAACGCCTAAGCCAATATTTATTCGTTCGTATGTAATTTTTTTTACATCTTCAGCACTATTGTATTGAAAAGATAGATTATTATTCTTATGAATTATTTTATCATCTATGTAGTCATTTAATTCTTTATGTAATAACCTAGAATTTTTCACATATTTTAGTGCCAATCTTGATGAATATCTACATTCGAGACATCTAATTTTAGAACTTTCAGCATTGCTATCGCATGGTCTACATTCTCCCGAACAACTAATAAATACTACTTCATTATCAGCATTTTCTAATATCCTCAAACTTTTATCTAAGAGGGTACTTATTGCATTAGCTTCCATAGAATATGGACTATAAACTAAATATTTCATTTATATGAATTTAACTTTTAAATATTTGTACATAAGGTAACCGTATATTATTGCTAAATTGAAGAATACCACTTTCATTTCTGAATTAAAAAATCCCATTGCAGGTATCATAACTAGTATGACACAAAACATCAAATTACTAATTGATATAGCTCCAGCTTTTGGTTGTAATTTTAATACGATTCTGCGATATATTAACACAAAAATCAAAGATCCTACGTAACCTAAATCAAATAATAAATTTGCAGTTATTCCATTAAACTTATCAAAATAACTTCCCCATTTTTGACTTAACACCTTTTCTAGTTCCTGGAAATCGGCAAGACCGGTAGTTGTAAGCACAAGCTCTGGAAATGAAAAAGTTAATCGACCATAAAGGATCTCAAAATCATACATAGCCATTAAATCTCGAGAATTCTGAAACCATTGCGTACCATAGTCTAATAAACTATAAACTACAGGAGATTTAATATATTTACTTTTATATATTTCACTATCATACGTAATTGTATCAGCAAATCTATTTTCAGTTATTAAGTAAAAGAAACTACAAGCAACAGCGAAAACAGTCACTAACAAAATTCTAATTCTTTTCTTTATCTTAAATTCCAATTTATTATAAAAAAATGGTAAGCAAATAATATAACACAGGAAAAAAGCAATAAACCCAGATCGACTAAATACTGTCATCCCTTGAAGAATAATATTTAAAGAAAATAATAAAGCTATCAATGAATATTTATATTTTTTATTTAATAAAAAGTAAAAATGGAAAGGTATCAGGAAATATGCAGAAGAATGCAAGTAAACGGCTAATAAATAAACATATTGATTGACAGGAAGTTTGTTTGCAAAAAATTCCGCACTTGCATTACCATTTTTAAATTCCGAATAGTCAGTAACCGTTTGAAAGGCTAAAACTACTGTAACTAAAAATATTATAAAGCTTACCCCATTTATTACACATAATGTTTTGAAAACTTTATAAAGTTTTCGATTATCATATGCACCTATTATATTGACAGAATATTTATATTTTAGCCAAGGTGAGATTAACAAGTAAAGCATCAGACATAGATAAATAAAATTTAGAGTATCATGAAAGCTTTCTATAGTATAAGTTTTTCCGATAAGCAATCCTCCTGATATAGAACAAACATAAAATAATATTAAAAATAATCCTACGGATAAATTTCGTTTGTACGAAAAGACAAAAAAACAAATGAAAAATAATAATAGTATCATACATTAAATATTTTATACCAATTAAGTTTATAAATGCTTTGACTTACCATAAAAATTAAAAGTGCTGTTAATGCAGCAACCAAAACACTTGAATATGGTGCTCCTATCAAGCCAAATTGTTTAACAAAAATATATGTTAAAAACATCTGTAATATAGAAGAAGAAAAGGTAATAAAACCAAGAGTCTTAGTTTTTTTCTTAAAGAAAACATAACCTGACATAATAGAATATATACCATCAAAAAAAAGAGTACAAAATATTAAAGGTAAATAATCTACAGATTTTACATAATCTCCAGAAAAAAATATTGGAATTAAAGATTTCATGATAAAAAAGCTAATTAAACATACAAAAGCTAATATTATCAAATAGCCAATAGTATATTTAACTAATTTATACTTTATCCTTTCAATTTCATCCTTATCTGTAGAAATTTCTATATCGGTTAAATTTTTATATAAAATTGGAGAGTAAGCCCCGAAGAAAGCAGTTGTAAAAACTCCTACCAAACTTGCTAAAGTTAATGCAATAGAATAAATCCCATTTGCAGACAAACTTAGCAATGACGTTATTATTATTTTGTCCATCCCTGATTTAAACCAAAATGAAAGGGAATGTGGTACTAATGGTAGTCCAAAATTAAAAATTTCTTTTATTTTTTTAGAATCAAATTTCTCTATTTTCAAATTGGACTTTTGAAACAAAAATAGTATGAATAAAACCGTGAAAATATTTCCCAACAAGAAACTTAGAGCTCTACCTTCCCAATTCCATTTGAAAATAACAACAAAAAATATCGCAAAGCCTGCTAATAATAAAGAATTAAGTATTTGCAAGACACCAAATGTAATTATTTTATTATCCATTCTTAAGAAAGTGGAGTAAAGGGTAAAGATTGCTATAGCACCACCTGATAAAACTCCATATATTTGAAATTGTAATCCAATGTTTAAAGAAAGGTCAAAAAAATTATGAAATAACAAAACGGATAGTAAAAGTACTATTATCATAATTACTATTAAATAATTTAAATTCGAATAATATTGTGATAAATCCTTTTTAAACTTAAAAAAACCTACTGACAAGAATGAATAAGTGCTAAAACCACATAAAACTGTTGCTATCTGCAAGACTACATTGAAATTGGTAAGTATTCCAAAGTCATTTGTATTTAAAAATCTAGTTACAATAGGCAACAATAAAAATGGAATAGCCTTGCTTATTATATCAATAATAGTATAAAGTATTGTACCTTGGACAAAACTATTATTTTTTATTAATTTGATCAAAATTTACTCATTAAAAATTTACAGTATTCAAAATCTAATTTATCATCTATATCTATAGAGTTTTCTTTATTCATTATATATGCGTATGTTTTATTTGAATCAATAGTATTTTTCAAATACTTTTCATAATCATATATATAGATAGCACCATTGGGAAAGTAAGATACTTCCTCGGTTTGTCTTTGATGACCAACGTTGGGAAAAATATCTAAAATTCTACCTTCGTCGTCTAAATATTTGTGCCAAGATATTGGATGATCCTGTTCACAATAACTAATGACCGAATCAGCACATTTTGCCTTAAATAAAGAAAATGCTTCATTAATGTAGTGGTCGGTTCGCAAGGGACTTGTTGGTTGTAATATCGCAAATTCTTCCGTTTTTAAAGAAAATTCTTTATCCAGACGATTAAGAGTGTAAATAACTGTATCTCTTGACGAGGTGTCATCTCTAGAAAATTCGGCAGGTCTCATAAAAGGGATTATTGCACCAAAACTTTTAGCTACTTCGGCTATTTCAACATCATCAGTACTTACAAAAACCTGATCAATATTATGGGCTGATAATGCAGCCTCAATAGTATAAGCTATCAGTGGTTTACCATGGAGAAATTTTATATTTTTGCCTGGTAAACCTTTTGATCCGCCACGTGCAGGAATAATAGCAATCATTTATTATAATTTTATATGTTTTATATCTTCTTGCGCTTTTTTAAAGTCTTCATGCTTTCCTATGTCCAGCCAGTATCCGTTAATTGGATAAGTTAACAATTTCAGATTCATCTCTAAAATTCTGTCCATCAAATCTGTAATATCAAAAAACTGATTCTCTGGAATCATTTTTAAGACATCTCTTTTTAATATATATATTCCTGCGTTGGAAAAGTATGTATACCTGGGTTTTTCTTTTAAAGATCTCACACAATTATTGTCATTAACTTCCAATACTGCATATGGTATATCAACATGATATGGTACAGCTGCTACTGCCATATCTGCATTAGATTCTTTAAAGAATTTATAAAAATCAAAATAATCAATATTAGTTAGTAAATCTGAATTCATAACGATAATATCCTCATGTTCAAAATGATCGATTAATAAAATAGATCCGATTGTGCCTAATGGTTTATCTTCTCTTACATATTTTATATTCAAAGATTTGCTTTCACCATTTCCAAAATAATCTTCTAATTGCTGTGCGAGATAATTAACGCTTAAATGAATATTTTTTATCCCCACATTTTTTAATCGATCAATATTATGTTCAATGATTGGCTTGTTTCCAACTTTCAGTAAAGGCTTGGGAGTTGTTTCAGTAAGTGGTCGCAACCTTTTACCTTCCCCTCCAGCCATCAATACTGCATCTGCAGGAATTAAGGTAGATCTCGTTCTAAAATTTAAAATATCTATAATTTCGCCTGAATAATTTAAGATGGGTACTATTTTATAGTTGTTTTGTCTGAACTCTTCTAACAAGTTTAGATCATATTCATTATGTTTTATGAATTTGGGATTATTTTGAGTAAATTCTAATAGTGTGTTTTCAAAGCCTAATCCTTTGATGAAACCTCTTCTTAAATCTCCATCCGTTAAAGAGCCCAATAATATATTATTATTATCAACAACAAATAAAATAGCATCACTACCTAATTTATTTAATTTTATAAGGGAGGCTCTTACAGATTCCTTTTTATTAATTATATGATTTTTTAATGCTTCCATTCTAAGTTGTAAAAGATTTATTGCATTCAATTATTGATTACTTTACTATAATTTATTAAAGCTAGCGCCCTTTATAATATAATTTTTATTATTTTAACTATTCCAACAATAATTATTTACTAGAATACTATTTTATAATCCAAGTAGCATTTATTTTATAAGTATTTAATCTTCTTTTTTAATCAATCTCAAATTTCTCAAGTTATCACTTAAATATCTAATAAATTTTCTTATTTTGTCACACGCAATTATCTTTACTTAGCTTATTGCGATATTACTTATCCATTATAATATACTAAACTGATTAATATTTATATTAAATAACCTTTTTTAAAACTTTAAGTATTTTTACACTCGCATCACCAGAACCATAAATATTTCCAGCATCAAGCTTTGGTAATGCTTCAATTTTATCTATAGTATCAAAAATTTCCTTCTGCTTTATTTTACAATGTATTACATTTTCACCAGCTTCTCTACCCAATTGTCTGCTTCCCAAATTAATTACATACTTTTCAAATGAAGCGGCCTCTATAATTCCGCTTGATGAATTCCCTAAAACAAATAGGCAATTTTTTAACGCAGTATAGTACCCTGCTGACCCTAATGATTCTATTAAATGTATTCTATTATTATTGGCGGCTGCTTTATGTAATGCTTCTCGTATTACACCGCCCATTGTATCTGCATTTGGCATGGTTACCAAAACACTATAGTTGATTTGTGATAAAACATCTTCAATAACCTCTCCATATTCCTTATTTTTCATATAGTTAACAGTTTCCGGATGGAAAGTAAATAATATGAAAGGATTGCTAATATCAAATTTGAATTTATCCCGAAAATCGCTGACATGATAAAGTTTTGTTTCATTTATATTATCAACTGCTAGAGAACCAGTACAAAAAATATTTTTTGAAGATCCTTTAAGTTGTTTTACTCTTTGTGCATTGCTTTCCGTATTTGTAAAATGATATGAAGACATGATTGTTAAACAATGTCTGTAAATATTATCTATTGCTCCTAATGTTTCTTCACCACCACTAATATGAGCAACAGGAATATTAAAAGGAATAGATGCTGATACTGATGCAAACATCTCATAACGATCTCCAATACAAATAATGAGATCAAATTTATTATTATCCCAAAAGTCAGCAAATACAATATGTGTATTGGCAATAGTTTTTGTTATGTCAATAGCTTTGTCACCATGCGGTATTGCTGAAACTTTCACAATATTTTCATAGCCAGATTTTATAATATCATTTAGAGTAAACCCGTGATCATGTGATAAATGTGTTCCAAAAACAATCAATTTGAAATTAATTTGATTTTCATTTTTCAGCAGATTCAGTAAAGGTTTATAAAAACCAAAATCAGCGCGAGAACTTGTAAGTATGGCTATTTCCATTCTATATCTTTAAAATTTAGCAAACTGTCTTCTCTCAAATCATCTTTAGCATTACATCCTACAATATCATCAATAAAAAGCGGATTGATACCGTCCCCAGGTCGTTTTATAATCAAATCCTCTATTTTTAATACTTGACCTTTTTTAATATCGTTGGCCAAATGAATACTCTTGCGTGCGATCTTAATATTTTTACTTTCGGAAGGTGATGGAGTCTTTATGGAATTTCCGAGAGCACTTTCAATATTTCTAATACTATCAACCAAACTCTTTAGTTCTGCAGGCTCTAAGGAAGCAAGATGATCTGGTCCCGTCATATTTTTATCTAACGTAAAATGTTTTTCTATTACAGTAGCACCTAACGCTACAGCAGCTACAGAAACTTCTATTCCTAAAGTATGATCAGAATAGCCTATATTAACCCCAAATGCATTTTTAATAGTTTGCATAGCCTTCAGATTAACATCCTGCATCGGAGTAGGATATTCTGTATTACAATGCAAAATTGTAATATTTTCTATTAAAGTTCCAGCTTCTGTGAGTATTTCTATTGCTTTTTCGATATCTCCCAAAGTAGACATCCCAGTAGAGAATATAACCTTTTCGTTATAAGACCCTATCTTTCTCAGATATGGTAAATTGTTAATTTCTCCCGAAGGAATTTTCCATAACCCCATTTTCAGAGATTCAAGAAAATGTATACTTTCCATATCAAAAGGTGTAGACAAAAACATTATATCTTTACTTTCGGCATAAGCTTTCAGTTCAATAAAATCATCAAAGCTCAATTCTAACTTTTTAACCATATCCAACTGGCTTTCTTCTTCACCGGTAGTACTTTTTTGATAGTTTGCTTTTTCAGCATATTTAGAAATAACTTTTTCAGCAATAAAAGTTTGAAATTTTACTGCATCAACACGAGCTTCCACACTAGCATCGATCAACTTTTTAGCCAATTCAATACTTCCGTTATGATTTACCCCGGCTTCTGCTATAATAAATACTTTATTTTTATTTATTGTACTCATTTTCTTTTTTGATATGTATAATATTATTGTGTTGCTATCCCAAACTATTGATTTTATTAGAATCAATAATCACTTTAGACGTTACTCCTTTTTCTTCCAGAATAATTTCTGAAGAACTGTCTCCATATTCAGTAATTACCATTTGCGCCAACTCTAAATAGCTGATATTTCTTTCACCGAGATTATATGTTCCTTCAATATTAGAGTGATGAACGATTTCTTCTATCTTGTCTACCAAGTAATTAATTGACACAAAATTACTAATTCGTTCACCTTGGCCAAAAACTGTTATGCTATTTTTTTTCTGCAATTCGGCTTTCATCATCGAATAAATTCTGTCATCACGCATTCCACTTCCGTAAACCTGTCCGAGTCTTACATTGACAACATTTGAAGTGTCTTTTAGATAAAATTTAAATAATTCTTCGCTGCAAAATTTTGAAAGACCATAAAGACATTCAAAATTTACTGATGGTTCAACAGCCGATTTTTCATCATATATACCACTGATATTTGGATAAACACCAATTGTTGAAAAGTTTATAAACTTTGACGCACTGAAAACTTTTGCGACATGAATCATGCTCTCGGTAATACCAATGTTATCGTTAAATATTTTTATGTTTTTATTATCTTGACCGGAGAGTACTGCCGCTGTATGAATAATTACATCAATCTTATGATTTTCTCTATTTTCTTGCTTAAAGTATTCTTTAACAAGATTTATATCTGAAAGATCTAATTCATAGTTCGTCAACAATTTATTTTGCTGATCTATTTTTCTTGAAATTGTAAATATCTTATGATGATCCTCAAATTGACTAATCAGATGTTTTGCAATAAAGCCGTTTGCACCAGTAATTAAAATATTCATTATCCTACAAAAAATTCATCGTAATATCTAACTACAGTTCCCTCTCTTAATTCAAAATCAATTTCTTTATTAAATAAAAGTAAATTGATGATATATTCAATTTCTTTATAACCAAATAATGATCTTATATATGTAGTTCCTGAGTGACGAGAGTTAATTTCAAATATTTTTGGTTTACCAGCTGCATCCAATCGTAGCTGGAAATTACATGCTCCAAAAGGCTTTAAACGTTCAGTAACTTCTTTAAGATAAGTTGTTATAATTTCAGGAAAATCATTTTTATAGTGTGATATAAATGTATTTCCTTCTTTAAGACTTCTTCTCAAAACAATTATTTTTTTAAGCTCATTATTCAGATAAATAGTGCCACAAGTAAACTCATCAGCATCTGTTCCCACACATTCCTGAATTATCGGATTGTCTACCTGATCAATCAGTGTTAAAAGCTGCTCCTTATTATTAACTTTATGAACTCCAACACTTCTTGCACCTTTCCTCGGCTTTATTATGACAGGATAATTTAAAGTATCATAATCTGTATCATTCTGAAAGCAAGATTCAGGATGAGAAAAATTATTGTTTTTTAGAAATTCATAAGTTAAATATTTATCATCAGCAATTTCTACAACTTCAGAAGAACTTACCATTACGACAGCACTAGTCTGTCTTTCAATATCTTCTTTAAATCGAGCAAAAAGTGGAAGCTCAAAATCTACCCCAACAAATAGTAGTTTTATATCTCTTTCAATTATTATCTTAATAATTACGTCAAGCCATTCTTCATGCGTTACATTAGATTTTAAAATATCTGGAAGAATATACTTCTCATCTATCCAAAAACTTCCTACAGTGTCATTAAAATAATCAAAACCTATAATATTTATTTTATCAACTAAATCTGATCTTTGTATAGATTTTATAACAGCTTGCCCAATAAGACTTCCTATTCCTGTTACTGCAATATTTATTTTATTTGTCATAATAAAGAATTTCTTTTAGATAATATATACTCAATACAAAGGTCAGGATATTTTCTTTGTTTCATTTCCTTAATCAACTTATCAGCTGAAAATATTTTTTTAATTAATTCTACTGAGTCTTTTTCAGTATCCCAAATAACATAGTTAATCTCATCAATATTTAATCTGTTTTGTCCGGCACTACCTACATTTACTAACCTATAATCACCTGCCACCTTAGAAAACATTCTGTGTGAATGACCAATAAAAGTATTTTTCTGTATTTCTACTTCACTATCAGGAAATATATAAGTATCATTAAGGGTGTGCACAAAATCAGAATTTCCTAAAGAATATGCTTTTAGGTAATTTTCAATTTTTTCTTTCTTGGAAAATTCAGGATAACATTGTTCAAAAAAGGTTTTAGCGATAATATTATTTCCTGGATAAATACCTGAGATAAATGCTTCTTCATGGTTTCCCATGATTAAAACTTTATTATCAAGAGTTTCTAATACATCTACACATTCATTACTCCATGGACCATAATTGACTACATCTCCTAATGAAATAATCAGATCAACAGACTTCTCATTTTTTATAATATATTCTAAGGATGGTAAATTCCCGTGAATATCACTTAAAACTAAGACTCTCATTTAGCTATCTGGCACTACTTGGAATGTTAACTATTCTTTCTTCTAAAAATTCAGCATTTTTCTGTGCATCGCGTTGGCAATGTGCATACATCGGAAGTCGGTACATCAAATTCCAAATGGGGCGTGTCATTATCCCATGTTCATTGGTATATTTAAGAAATTCTTCTCTTTCAGCTCTATTATTAAGCTCTACACACATCAGCCAATAATTTGCTTTTGTGTCGGCAGTTTCTTGTCTAAATTTAATTCCTGAACCATTAAAAAACTCAGCATATTTGTTCGCTAAAATTCTTTTGTCTTCAAGAAAACCGTTTAGGGATTCCAATTGTGCACAAGCTAAAGCTGCATTCAGATTGGGCATTCTGAAATTATAACCCATTTCGTCGTGGAAAAACTCGTATGGATGCGGACGTTTTGCTGTTGTCGTCAAATATTTTGCTTGCGTTCCTAATTCAATATCATTGGTTACAATAGCACCACCTCCACCGCTGGTTACCACTTTGTTTCCGTTAAATGAAAAACCACTAATTAATCCAATGGTTCCACTATGTTTTCCTTTGTAATAACTTCCCAAAGACTCAGCTGCATCTTCCACCAATGGAATATTCCATTTTTTGCAGACAACAATTAATTCATCTAAATGAACAGGAAAACCAAAAGTATGCATCGGCATACAAGCAGCAATTCTTCTTCCTGTCGATTTATTATAACAACCGTCTTCACGAAGTTCCCCGAATTCTTCTAAAAAAACTTCGAGCGCCTTTGGAGAAAGTCCCATTGTATCTAAATCCACATCTACAAAAACAGGAATTGCATTATTATAGGCGATTGCATTAGCTGTTGCAATAAAAGTCAGTGCCTGTGTAATGACTTCTTCGTTTTTTTTCACACCTGCTAATCTCAAAGCTACCTGTAAAGATGCAGATCCATTCACCACCGCAACAGATTTTGCTGCACCAGTGATATCCTGCATCATATTTTCGAATTGATCGACAAATGCACCCACCGAAGAAACGAATGTTGAATCAATTGTTTCTGCTAAGTATTTTTTTTCATTACCTCTGAAACGTGGTTCGTGAAGCGGAATGAATTTATTTGTATTGAAATGATCTCTAACGAAAGAGACCATATTTTGAATATTATCCATGGTTACATTTTAGAATCTAAATACTTACCCGTCTCTTTGTGTCCGAAATCTGGAATCATCGTGAAGAACAACTCAACAATCTCTTCTTTATTCCATTTGCGAGCGATTTTTAATTCATTGATTTTAGTTTCAAATAAAGTAAGCTTTTCTTCTTCGATATTTAGTTCGTTTTTTATGACTCCTAAATTTTCGAAACGCTCCATATCTAAAGTTTCTTTATCGGTAAAAAATTCCTCAAAATCTTTTTCACCTGTTGTATCGCTTGATGTAAACAAACAAGGCCATTTTCCTTCTTGAGGTAATGTTTCAACTAATGCTCTTGCTTCTTCTTCATTTTTACATAAATAAGCTTCATAACCCATTTCCGCAAGATATTTTACGGCGATTTCAGCAAATGTAATTAAATGTAAATTTTCGCTTAATTTTGGAAAGAATATATCTCTGTTTTCACCAAAAATGCAGGACATTAAACACAATTCTCCAGATTCTTTTGGAATAACAAAATAACGTTTAATGTCGTTTGGAGCAACAATTGGCTGCTTTTTTTCGATTCTCTTGTTAAATCCGTGCAATAACGAGCCGTCTGAAAAAGCTACATTTGCAAAGCGCGCAGTGGAAATCGTAATTTCTTTGCTTTTACGCATTAAAAACATTTCCATAATACGTTTTGAAGCACCCATCATATTTACAGGATTGGCTGCTTTATCAGTAGAAACACAGAAGTATTTTATAACGCCTTTATCTATAGATTGCTGCAATGTTTTGTCTGTATTGAAAACATTTACATCAATCATTCTCATCAAAGTGTAAGGATCTTTTTCGCTACGAACATGTTTAAGTGCAGACAGATTTAGGACATAATCGTAATCTCCGTCAGCTTCCCAAAATGCATCATATTCTGTCGATCCTATATCTAAAGCAAAAGTTTGAAAATCTCCGTCGATATATCCAAAAGAACTTCGAATATCACGCACCAACTCCACCATATTATTTTCACTAATATCAACAACATGGAGTTTTTGTGGATTGCGTTTAAAAATTTCTTTTGTCGTAGCAGAACCTATAGAACCCGCTCCTCCAATTACTAAAAATTTGGAATTTGAAACAATTGAAGAAAGCTCTTTCTCATGATTATTAATATCATTCGAAAAAAGCTCGTTTGTTCTTCCAATTAAACTTAGAATATTCATATTATATACTTTACCGAATATTAATTATGTTATAATCAAAAATAGTAGTTAAATTTAAATCTTAAAGATTTTCTATTTTATAAGCGTTTATCAATGTTTTGTTTTGGTAATACTCCTTTCACATCGTAAACTATTCCATTTTTTTTGATTAAATTATTAAAATCAATATCAAGGAATTCTTGATGGGCAACAGTAAGAATAACTGCATCAAATTTAGTTTCAAGCGTATCTTTTAGATTTAAATAAGAGACAATACCATATTCTTCTAAAACTTCTTTAGGATCAACCCAAGGATCATACGTTATTACTTCAGCACCATAATCCTGTAAATTTGTAATAACGTCAATAGCTTTAGAATTTCTAATATCAGGACAATTTTCTTTAAAAGTAATTCCTAAGTTTAAAATTTTAGATCCTTTTACTTTGATGTCATTTTTGATCATTAACTTAACGACTTGTGAAGCTACAAATGCTCCCATAGAATCATTCAATCTCCTGGCTGCTAAAATTAGCTCAGAATAATATCCAATTTCTTGTGCTTTTTGAGCTAAATAAAAAGGATCTACACCTATGCAATGCCCTCCTACCAAACCTGGTTTAAATTTTAAAAAATTCCATTTTGTACCAGCTGCTTCTAACACATCATGGGTATCAATATCCATTAATGAAAAAATCTTAGCCAACTCATTCATAAAAGCAATATTAAGATCACGCTGTGAGTTTTCAATTACCTTTGAAGCTTCAGCTACTTTAATAGTCGGGGCCAAATGAGTGCCTGCAGTAATGACAGATTTGTACAATTCATCCACAACTTTTCCTATTTCGGGAGTGGAACCGGATGTCACTTTTAATATTTTATCTACTGTATGTTCTTTATCGCCAGGATTGATTCTCTCAGGCGAATAGCCTACGAAAAAATCTTGATTGAATTTTAAACCCGATACTCTTTCCAAAACGGGAACACATTCTTCTTCAGTTACACCCGGATAAACAGTAGATTCATAAATAATAATATCATTTTTCTTTAGCACTTTAGCTACCGTCTCGCTTGATTTATATAATGGAGTCAAATCCGGACGGTTGTGTTTATCAACTGGGGTCGGAACAGTAATAATATAAACATTAGCATTCTGTATATCGTTACTATCTGTAGAACAAAATAATCCTTTAGCAATATTTTCATTTAAAGGATTTTGGTGAAGCAAAACCGATTGTAAAACTTTATCGTCTAACTCTAAAGTCGTATCAATTCCGTTTTGTAAATCATCAACCCTATTTATATTAATATCAAAACCGATTACAGGATATTGAGTAGCAAATAATCTTGCTAAAGGTAATCCAACATATCCTAAACCTATTATTGCAATTTTATGATCTCTGTTCTTCATTCTTAATTATCATTAAAAAACTTTTGCCTTTTTGAAAAAAATTCATTCATTTAAGGCTGATTAAATATAAATATTAAGAAGTTTAAAGTATTTATATCAATTTTCAACAGAATTATTTTCCAAATAGTCTATTCCACCAAGATGTATTGGTATCTGCTACATATCCATAACCATACTTACCGTAACCATATCCGCTATGGATTTTGTTCACATCATTCAATACCACACCAACATTTTTGATTTTTTTATCTTTAATTTGCTTATTGATAAATCCTACCAATTCTTTTTCTGTATGACCAGAACGGGTAACATATACTGTAACATCAGCAACATCAGCAATTAAGAAAGAATCTGTAACCAACATCATAGGAGCGGTATCCAATATTATATAATCATATATTGGTTTTAAACTTTCTACCAGTTCCTGGTATCTTCCGTTTGATAATAATTCTGTGGGATTTGGAGTGATAGCCCCTGAATAAATAACATCACAGTACGGATTAAAAGAAGTCGGGTGAATGACTTCTGAAGGATTCATCTGGTCATCATACATAAATTCTGAAAGACCAATCAACCCTCTTCTACTTTCATTATATCTCTGTAACTGTGGATTTCTGATATCTGAGCCAATAATGATTACTTTTTTTCTTGGGGTGGCTAATGTAAGAGCTAGATTAACCGAAGTAAATGTTTTTCCTTCTCCTTTAACTGTAGAGGTAACAAAAATAACATTGCCTTTTTTGTTTTTCGGCAACATAAAATTGATGTTGGTAATCAAAATTCTGAAGGCTTCTGCTAAAGGAGATAAATCATTTAACTGAACTATTTCCTGATCACCCTTCTGTAGCGATGGAAGTTCCCCAACTACAGTTCCTCCATCCAGCAGTCTTTCTAGCTCTTGCTTCGTTTTAACTTTATTATTAAATAATTCTAATAAATAAATAATTGCAAAAGGAATTAACAACCCGACAATTAATGCTCCTAAATAAATAATCATTTTCTTCGGAGAAACAGGAGTAGGATTCGTTAATGCGTCATCAACAATTCTTGCTTTGGGAGCTGCAATAGCCAAAGATATTGCAGCTTCTTCACGTTTCTGAAGCAATAATAGATAAAGCTGTTCTTTTATATTTTGCTGTCTTTCAATACTTCGGAACATTTTTTCCTGAACCGGAATTTTAGATATTCTACCCGATAATCTATTCTGCTCACCTGCAATTGTTCCTATTGAAATTTGAAGTGCTGATCTGCTTTTTTGTAAACTTTGTACCACCGAGCTTCGCATACTGCTAATCTGACTAGAAATATCTTGTACAACAGGATTAGACGCTGTAGAATTTTCTAATAACCTATTTCTGTCAATGACCAACTGATTATATGCAGCAATATTAGATATAGTAGCTGCATCCGCAAGACCAACATTTAGAGGTAAAACTTGGTATGTTCCCTGCCTGTTAACAGAATTAAGTAAGCTATTTACTAACTCAAGTTGTGACTCGTTCTCAAGCTGTTTCTGGCGGCTACTCATTGCAGTTTCTAATGAAAGTTCTGCTTCTGTCTGAATATCAGCAATATTATTACGAAGCTTAAAATCTTCTTTTTGAGATTCTACATTACCAAGCTCTTTACTTATCAAATTGATTCTATCTTCAATAAAAGTTGCCGTTTTTTGGGCTTCAGAATTTTTATCTAATATAGCTTCGCGGTTATAATTTACAGCAAGTTTATCTAAGATATCTACAGATTTATCAGGAATAGGATCGGTAATCGAAATTTTAAGAACTGTGGCTTCTTTCTGTACCAGACTTACATTCAACTTAGATAAGTAATATCTGGCTCTGTCCATGCCAGACATAAACTGCAATTTATATTCTTCGCTTGGCTTTTCTGAAGAATGCTTGAAGTTTGGATTTTTCTGAAATATTACTACACCAAAAGGCATTGTAACCGATTTATTGAAGTCAGTCTGAATATCTTTTTTAAAGCTTTCCGATTCAATTATAATTTTATTACCCTTAATTCTAGCAATAACATCTTTTTTCGGATATTGAGCTTTTTTCTTTTCTGTAATAATTCTAATAAAAAATGGAGAAGATTCTTTGTATAATTCTGTCTCCTTTATTTTCCCTTTAGAATAAATATTGGTTTCTAATGCTAATTCTCTTACTACAGAAAGCATCAGTTTTTTAGATTTTAAAATTTCAATCTCATTGTCAACCGAGTTGGTTCCCATTCCTCCAATACCTCCCAATTCGGAAATAACGGACATTTCCGGTTGGCCAGACGTTGACTTTTTAACCTCTTTTATTAGTAAGGTCGATTCAGTACTATATACAGGGATACTATACCTTAAAAAGAACCAAGCAACAATAACTGTTATTATTGCACCAATAATAAACCAGTACCAACGATAAATATAAGGCTTTATGATTTCTCTGATGTTCAGCGACTCTTCCTGAGTCTCATCTTGCATTTGATTATAATCCACTATAAAGAATAATTCTTAATATTAATTTTTTGTAAGCGCTAAAACTCCGATAACTAAAGAAGCAATGACTGATGCAACTGAGATATACAATCCGGTATTTGGATCTACTCTAGCAGCTTTTTCCCTATTAGCGTTAGGTTGCACATAAACCATATCATTTTGCTTTAAATAATAAAATGGAGAATTGATAAACTGTGCACTCGTCAAATCTACTCTTTCTTTAGTAATTTGGCCATCTACATTTCTAACAATTAAAACATTTGTTCGAATTCCAAAAGGAGTTAAATCGCCTGCCAAACCTAAAGCACCCAATAAAGTCGTATTTCCATCAGGAATTATATACTGTCCAGGTCTAGTAACTTCTCCTAAAACAGAAACTTTGAAATTCGTCAATTTAATATCAACCACAGGGTTTTTAACATATTCTGAAATAAGACCTGTCAACTTAGATCTCATTGTTTCCAAATTTTCATTCTTCACACTTACGCTACCAATCTGTGGAAACATAATATTTCCATCTGTATCTACAATATAAGTAGATCCGGAAACAGGCATCTGCTGAACAAGATTATTTGAACTTGGAACAGAGTACTGCGTTATCGTAGAACTTGAAGAATAGCTTTGGTTAAATGGCTTCACCACATCCATATCTTTAGCTGTTACAGTGATAATTAACTGGTCACCTGGTTGCAAAGTACTTCTGCTATTTTTAATAGAATTGTCTAATGCCAAGCTCTCAATATCCTGCATATAATTGATTTCCTGTCTAGGTGCACAAGAAAATATGGCTAAACTAAGAACTGCGTAAATAAAATATTTTTTTAGGATCATTTCTGAAAATTTTTTCACAAAAATAGGATTATTATTTCTCAAACAAAATTTGTTGATGATTATATTGAAAATTACCTGTTAAGAATGCTTAACAACAAGTAGTTATTTCTGATATTTAATTTATTACATCTGTCAGATTATCTTTCTTATCTAATACTTCGAATTCTGAATTATTACTGATAAATTCCGGTACAATATCTTTCAAAAGCCTTACCACCTGCAGCTTATCTCTCTTAACAGCTGATCTGATTATCTGTTTAGATAAAATTTCAATCTCTTCAAAGCTAATCAAAGGATCTTTAGATATCATAATTTTTTCATGGTGAGTAGGAATTGTCGTCGCATTATTGCTCAATAATTCTTCGTACAACTTCTCACCAGGTCTTAAACCTATAAATTTAATTTTTATATCAACATCAGGAACAAAACCTGATAATCTAATCATTCTTCTGGCTAAATCTAAAATTTTAACTGGCTCACCCATATCGAAAACATAGATTTCACCGCCCGCTCCCATTGTTCCTGCTTGAAGAACCAATTCACATGCCTCAGGAATTGTCATGAAATATCTGATAATATCGGGATGAGTGATCGTTACAGGACCTCCTTTCTCAATCTGTTTTCTAAAATGCGGAATCACCGAACCGTTTGAACCTAATACATTTCCAAAACGTGTGGTAATGAATTTTGTTGTATTACTATCCGAATTCTGTAAAGACTGTACAAAAAGTTCAGCCGCCCTTTTTGACGCACCCATTACATTGGTAGGATTTACTGCTTTATCCGTAGAAACCATTACAAAACGGTTTACCTTATATTTTTTTGAAAGCAATGCTACATTTTTTGTCCCTAATACATTTACAAAAATGGCTTCATGCGGGTTCTCTTCTATTAAAGGAACATGTTTGTAAGCAGCAGCATGATACACCATTGAAAAATTGTAGAGTTCAAATATTTTTTCAAGTCGGTAAGAGTTTGAAATATCTGCCAAAACAAATTTAAACTTCTGTTCGGGGAATTTTTCAAGCAGTTCGAGTTCCAATTCATATAATGGAGATTCTGCCTGATCAAGTACCACAATCAATGAGGGGCTAAACTGAGATACCTGGCGCACAATTTCGCTTCCAATGGAACCAGCACCACCTGTTACAAGAACATTTTTACTAAAATGTCTTTTTTTGACCTCTTCGTTTTCAATTTTAATCGGTCTACGGTTTAACAAATCTTCAATCTGAAGCTGGCGAATCCCTCCTACTAAGTCAGAATCGCGCATTTTACTCAATGTTGGTGCTTTTAAAACCTTTAAATCATGATCCAAAGCCAATGTCATCCATTCTTCAAGTTCATGTTTTGACATAATTTCTTTGATCATCACGAGGGCATCAAATTGACTGACTAAATTTTTATTCTTAAAAAAGTAATCAATATTATAAATTTTATGTCCTAAAAGAATTGCCTTATTTGAATCTGACCTTTTGGTAATGAAACCTGTTAAACGATAAGGATAATTAGGATTATGAAGTATTGCTCGTGCAAGAGAAACTGAAGCATCACCTACGCCAACCACTGCAACTTTAATCTTTGATGATGAACCTTTAAAATCAATAAGAACGTTAAAAAACTGCTTAGTCACCATTCTGAAGAAAAACATAATGGAAACCGACATAAAAAAGTAAAGAAACAGAATAGGATATAAATACAGTGATTTCCCTAGAAAAAATTCACTTCCTACATTAATTATCAGCATAATAACTAATGTACTTCCTGACGACAAAAGAATTTTAAAAAAATCAAAAAATGTAGAATGTCTGATAATACCTGCATATGTTTTAAATATAAACATAAAAAAGATATTAACACAGATCAGTAATAACTTCTGCAGTAGCAAATAATCTGGAAAATTGATTGTAACTTTAAGTTTCTCTAAGAAAAAGTAAGAAAGAAGTATTGACAATAAGACTATAAAAAAGTCTATAAAAATAACTATCCATCGTGGAATATACCTTAGCTCTGTGAGTTTCACAATATTATCCCCATTATATAAGGCAGTAAAAGCATCATTAAGCTTTTTCATTCAACATTTTGACGTTTCGATTATTCGGCAAATATAATGATATTATTTTTATAAAAGAATCACTATAAAATATATTTTCCTTTATACGGTAATCTTTGATCAAATAAAAATACGAATATGTTGAAATAACATCAGGATAAATTAATTATTATGAAATATTTTAAATGAATAAAAACGAAACTTAATTTTCTCGAGTTTTCTTTTAAGAATTAATGTAATTTCTGCTTACAAAAATCTTCCGAAATTAATTCCGGAAGATTAGAGCATGTTTAAAAAAGTAATAATAAAAAAGAGTATGGGGCTAAAGCTGGATAAAAATTGTCATTTTAGAGTTGAAAAACAAAAAACACCAATGTATCCAACAGATTTAACCCAGACTGAGTGGCAATTTATAAAAAAAGCATTAGATTTTGATGACAAAAAGCAAAAGAATTTAAGCAAATTCATAAACGATGGATTATAGAACGTCTTTTTTCTGGTTTGATAACGATAGAAGATTATGCAGGAATTATGAACTTCTAATGGAATCTTCTGAAAACATGATTAAATTATCTGCCATAAAATTATTACTCAATAAAATTTAAACAGGTTCTTAATAAAATGACTATTTTTAAACAGTTTTCTTTTTACTTGTATAAGCAATAAGAAAAACAAAAGCAATTATTAAAAGACCCGGAATATAATTATCAATAGGTACATATCCTGGATCACCCGGATTTGCAGGCAAAATATCTTCTTCTTGCAGCTCGGTAGTATCAGTACCATTATCATATATAAATGGATTATCCGAAGATTCCTGTGCAAAAACAAATCCTGACAATACCATCACAAACATTATTATAATCTTTTTCATAATTCTTTCTTATTTAATTATTTTTTTTGTGTACTCTTTACCTTGTGATAATGCTTTCAAGATGTAAACACCTTTAGAAGAAAGCTGTACACGAATTATTTTAGAATTCTCATTAATTGTCTGGATTTTTCTTCCAGCTGCATCAAAGATTTCTACTTTTTCAACATTTTTATCGTTTCTTACAACGAAATCCTGACCGTCTCTGAAAACTTCAAAAGTATCTTTTTTAATTTCTGCAGTTGCCAAAACATTGAGCTTATAAACAATCTCGAATCTATCAGCAGTTTCTCCTGCGTTTGCATTAAATGTATAAGCACTATTCTGAAGATCTGTGTAAACACCTGTTATTTTATCATGCAGATAAACTGCCTGTCCGTTATTAAATAATCCTTCTTTCTGAACTAAAGCAATCGTAAAGTTTCCATTTTGGAAATGCTTAACTCCTACAGGAACTACATCATTGATATCAAAACTTGCTTTCCCTTGAATTATTAATTTTTGTGAATCTGCTAATGTATAGAACCCGTCAGAACCCATTCCTATCGCTTTAGAGTCAAAATCGTCAAATGAGTCTGAAGCTCCGTTTGTATAATCTACCGCAAAAGTATTGTTGGTATTGTATTCAGAGTTTAATCTTAACCAGAATTTACCTTCGGTTGCAGAATTATTTTTATTGAAGAATGTACCATTTGTAGCACCTCTCATCTCATTATTAAATGTCAAAGAAGTATCAACAGATGTATTTAAAGTTTTAACAATAAATCCCTGACCAATATTTGCAACCGCACCTGTCGGAACAACGGCAGTTCCTCCATTACCATTTGGAGCAGGCACCCAGGTAGGATTTGCACCATTAGCAGCATTGAAGGTAGCATATCCGTAGTTTGTAGTGGTAGCTCCGTTTTGAAGCGTTACATTCGTACTTTTGTTATCCCAGAAATAGAATGTGCTTGAAATTCTTGCTGCGTTAGCCGTATAGAAAGCACCTAAACTTAAGCTTGAAGGATACGGGTTACCAATTAAATTAAAACCGTTTCCTGATGTAGCTAATGTATAAGTCTGCGTTCCGTTATTTGGAGTTCCTTCAAAAACCAAAGCAGCATTGGCAACCGGAGTTTTAATTGAGTATGCTTTCGCAAATACAGAATTTGTAGAAGCTGCATTTATATAAGAATCTGTAGCTGTATCATATACTGTAATATATGCTGGTGTTCCAGCTGTATACATATTAGTTAAATTTTGATTAACAACAGGTGAAGACCAAAATGCATATTTATTAATTTCGCTTATTCCGTTTTTCAATGCTTTGAAAGCTCCTGTAAAAGATAAAACAGAACCATCTTTCTGAATTAGGTTACCGCCATCTTCTACAGTCACATTTACAGCTGAAATCGTATTACCTGAAGTAATTTCTAAAACTCCACCGCTTTGAATGGTAATGTTGTTTGCTGTGAAAGCTGGTTGAGAAGTTGTAGAGTAAGAACCTGTAAAGATAGCATCTACCGCAGCTGCAGGAACACCATTTGACCAAGCTGTACCGTTCCATGTTGTAGTTGATGTAACAGCCGGGGCATTGATTGAAAGATTACTTACTCTCCACATTGCCCATCCTCCTGCACTTGCATCTTCGTAAACAAATGCAAAATGTATATTTCCTGATGCAGGTACAACAAAATTTGACAAACTACCTGTAGAAACTGCTGTTCCAGAAGCTTCTGCAATTGTTGTAAGATTAGTCCATGTAGCAGTAGTAGGATCTCCGTACCCAACATAATTCGTAGAATATAATACTTTCAAATCATCTCCTTCATATTGAGAAGCATAATTAAAAGATAAAAGTGAATTTGTCTGTACACCTGTAAATTTTGGAGATATCAACCATGCTTTTGCTGCTCCTTGGTTATAACCATTACTTTCTGCACCACTTGCAGCTGTCGTCCAACCAGTATAACCTGCACTACCTGATTCCTTGTAATTTACCCAATCTCCTAAAGTATTATTAAATGTTTGACTGTAAGGAATTGTCGCTGTAGCAGGATTTGTAATTGTAATTTGTTTCGTAGTGACAGTACTTGCAGTCAATGGGGCTGCTACTGCAATTGCTTTAATCTCGGATGTTGCACTTATCTGGAATGGAGCACTATATTGTGTAGAAGAGGTAGTAGGAGTTGTACCATCCGTTGTGTAATAAAGTAAAGCTCCTGAACTTGCACTTGACAAAGTAATATTTGCATTCCCCCAATAATTATCCGTTCCACTCCCTGCAGCTGTACCACTCGCAGTAATGGTAGGAGAAGTTGTTTGAGTTGGGCTTGCATATTCTACAGTAATATCTGTGATTCTAGCAGTCCCTGAAGTTGATCCATTAAGAAATATTATCTTAAAGAATGTATTTCCTGCTGTTGGTGTCCATTCAATTTTACCGCTGGAAGCCACTCCAATTGTACCTGTCGTCGCCGCAGCTTGAGTTGCTGTTCCTTCAGCAAGCCTAATAGAACCATTATTAAATGTGCCACTTAAGGTATTTAAAGTAACTTTAGTAATGTTCCCTGGCATTGCAGAAGTATTGTAAAAAACAAAAGCATCAGCTTGGTTTCCTCTTACCTGTAAATTAGTGGGATTCCATTGTTTGATTGCCCAATCAATATTCGCAGCCGTAAAATTTGTTAATGCTGTCACATAAGTATTAGAATTATTCCCAGTTGTCGTTTTATCAGGAATAATCGTCACCGATTGCCCCCATCCCCACACCGAGAAAAGAGCCATCAAAAACGCATATATCGCTTTTGATTTACATTGTAATTTTAAATCCATAAATTATTTTTTTTTCGTCAGACAAAACTATGTCTTTAAGAAAAACTCAATAAAAACTTAAAATTACGATTACATTAATTTTCAATTATCTGTAAAATATTTTCATATTCAAAGCCTCTGCTTAAGAGATATTTAATAGTTTTTGATTTTTTTTGATAATTCTGCAAACCGCTTAACTTTGAACTATAATTATCATAAATTCTATGAAGTGTCTTTTGGTAATCTTCTTCATCAATTTCATCAAAACAGGTAGAGATTAGTCTATCATTAATCCCTTTTTGCTTTAAATGCATTTTAATTTTTGTTTTTCCCCAGCTTTTTATATAAAATTTTCCTCGAATATAACTTCTGGTGAACCTTTCTTCATTCAAGTAATTTTCTTTCATCAAGTATAGAAGAATCTCCTCTTTCGCTTCGGGAATTAAAACAAACTCCCGCATTTTTTGCTCAACCTCAGCATGACAACGATCCTGATACACACAATAGTTGACCAGTTTCTGTTTAGTTTCTTCAAATGTAAAAAGCTTTTTATCGGGCTGCATAGTTTGGTTGATAGTTGATAGTTGATAGTTGATAGTTGATAGTTGATAGTTGATAGTTGATAGTTGATAGTTCAAAATTACAATTTGCAAAAAAGAGGCGCAAAATATTTGCACCTCTATTTATTTTATATTGAAAAGCCAAAAGCAAATTGCAATCAGCTCAAAGCAATTATTAATAATTGAATAAAGCTTTACCTTCCATCAATCCGTTAACTTTTTTTCTAACGTCTGCAATTACTTCTTCATTTTTAATATTGTCTACTACTTCAGAAATTAATTCTGCAATGGTATTCATATCATTTTCTTTAAGACCTCTAGTTGTGATCGCCGCAGTTCCTAATCTGATACCAGAAGTAGTGAACGGAGATTTATCGTCAAACGGAACCATATTTTTATTACAAGTAATATCAGCTTTTACTAAAGCTTTTTCAGTTTCTTTTCCGTTTACGCCCTTGTTTCTAAGGTCAACCAACATCAGGTGATTGTCAGTTCCGCCACTTACAATATCAAAACCTAAATCTACCATTGCTTTCGATAAAGCCTGAGCATTAGATTTAACCTGTTTTGCGTACGTCAAGAACTTATCGTCTATAGCTTCTCCGAAAGCAATTGCTTTACCGGCAATCACGTGTTCTAATGGTCCACCCTGAATTCCAGGGAAAACAGCTCCGTCAAGAACCTGGCTCATTTGCTTGATTTCTCCTTTTGGCGTTTTGTGTCCGTAGGTATTTTCAAAATCTTTACCCATCATGATCATTCCTCCTCTTGGACCTCTTAAAGTCTTGTGAGTCGTCGTGGTAACAACATGACAGTGTTCGAATGGAGAATTTAATAATCCTTTTGCAACCAAACCTGCAGGATGTGCAATATCTGCCCAAAGTGTCGCTCCGATTTCGTCTGCAACCTCTCTGAATTTTGCATAATCTAAATCTCTTGAATACGCCGAGAAACCAGCAATTAACATTTTTGGTCTTTCTCTCAACGCTACTTCTCTCATTTGGTCGTAATCGATCAAACCAGTTTCCTGCTGTACTCCGTAAGAAACTACGTCATACTGAATTCCTGAAAAGTTCACTGCAGAACCGTGAGTAAGGTGACCTCCCATAGAAAGATCCATTCCCATGATTTTATCTCCAGGTTTCAAAACTGCCAAATAAATTGCAGCATTCGCCTGAGAACCAGAATGTGGCTGAACATTTACATAATCAACCCCAAAAAGCTGTTTTGCTCTTTCGATTGCTAAAGTTTCAACCTCATCTACTACTTCACAACCTCCGTAATATCTTTTTCCCGGATATCCTTCTGCATATTTATTCGTCAATACACTTCCCATTGCTTTCATTACATTTTCAGAAACAAAGTTTTCTGAAGCAATAAGCTCTAATCCGTGGGATTGTCTTTCTCTTTCTTTTTCGATAAGGTCAAAAATAATGTCCATTTATTCTTAGATTTTTAGATTTTGAATCCCAAAAATACGGAATTTAGTATAGATTTACGTATTTCTTATAATGATTTTTACACTTAAGTCTTTACTTTTTTAACCATTGTGCATTTTAAATTTTGTCTTTCGGAAATAAGTGAAATGAAAGATTAGACATAGTCAAAAGGCCTGTTTATCTTTATACCAATATTTTTTTTAAAATTCCTAGTCTATCGTTGCGTTTTTAATCGCTAAGAAAGACAAAGTTTATTGAGATAGATTCTTTTTTAGGATAAACAAGGGCATTCCATTTAACAGAGAAATACAATAATTTAAATACCAAATACTTAAAAGATATCTTCAAAATGTACAATGTTTTTTAACTTAATTTTAATAGAATTTTCGCTTTAACCATAAACTGGCTTTTACCAATAAAATCAACACCGGAACTTCTATCAAAGGACCTATAACGCCTACAAAAGCTTGTGCAGAATGAATTCCGAAGACGGAAATGGCAACAGCAATCGCCAATTCAAAATTATTTCCTGTAGCGGTAAACGATATTGAAGCATTTTTATCATAAGAAATATTCATCCATTTATTAATGAAAAAACTTACGAAAAACATCAATACAAAATAGATAACAA
>Ga0308163_10000496_pt1 | contig 68516 bp, 62 predicted proteins | sample PhyTR1_FD_201037 | JGI IMG/M metagenome (GOLD analysis project Ga0308163, IMG submission 201037) | Phyllosphere microbial communities from UC Gill Tract Community Farm, Albany, California, United States - DLSLT.R1 | ecosystem: Host-associated > Plants > Phyllosphere > Unclassified | place: USA...
TTTTATCTGCCCGCCAGACTGCTTCACAAAGCCATAGACCATGGATAGCCCAAGGCCCGTTCCTGCTCCGACCGGTTTGGTAGTAAAAAAAGGTTCGAAGGCTTTGGAGAGAGTTTCTGGACTCATCCCTATACCCTCGTCGGCAACACATACAGTCAGGTACGTTCCAGCCGACAGCTCCGCATCCAGCTCAGGCCCTTGCTCAAGAGACTGATTGAAGGTCTTGATCGAGATTCTTCCGCCTCCATCTGACGCATCACGAGCATTGATGCACAGATTGAGCAGAGAGTTTTCCACCTGAGCTGGGTCGACAAGGCATGTATTCGCCACCGCCGTCAGGTCAACGTTCAAATCAATGGTCGGCCCGACAGTTCGGCGGATGAGTTCCTCCATGTCGGCGATCAAGGTATGAACATTTGTATGTACGGGAAGCAGCGTCTGACGACGGGAAAACGCCAGTAATCGATGAGTCAGGGCGGCAGCCCGTTGCGCCGCGCCATAGGCAACGGAGACATAACGCTCCACATCTGCTGTGCGGCCTTGATTAAGCCGCATCTTAATCAGATCCAGGCTGCCTGTTATGCCGGCGAGCAGGTTATTAAAGTCATGGGCAATGCCGCCGGTAAGTTGCCCAATCGCCTCCATTTTCTGAGACTGCCGAAGTGCGGCTTGTGCTAGCTCGCGGTCTGCAACAGCCTCGGTAATTCGGGTTTCCAAATTGCGATTGAGCTCCAACAGCGCCGTCTCAGCCTGTTTTCTCGCTGTTACGTCCATTGAGGAGCCAATCAAACCGATCACCTTTCCGGAATCATCCAGCAATGGAGCTTTGGCTGAGAGCCATATCTTCGCCGAACCATCAGCCATATCGACGTGTTCTTCGATCTGAACAGCTTTTCCGCTGCACATGATCTCTTTATCGTTCTCCATGATCTGCCGGGCTTGGGTCTTGTCTTCCAAGAACTCCATATCTGTCTTGCCCAGATAAAACTCTGGCGGTTTCCCTATAAGCTCGGTCGTCCCATGGTTTGCTACCAGCATCCGACCTTCCAAATCTTTGGCGTAAACCACGCCGGGCACAGCCGCTGTGAATGTCCGCAGCATGGCGGACACTCGGTCTCGCTCGGCTTCCGCCGCCTTACGCGATTCGATATTCATCAGAACGCCAGGAAAGCGGACGGCCAGTCCCTCAGGATTAAGCTCGGCCCGCCCGTTGGCCTCGACCCACCTGTAACACCCATCTTCTTCTCGAACGCGGTACTCACATCGAAACGCACCGCCCCGCGCCATTGCCTCGTCAATATCGGATGCCAGACGATCAATGTCATCAGGATGAACGGAGGTGAACGCTTCTGAGATGGGGATCCCAACTTGGCAGCGCTCAAAGGGTATGCCGAACGTGCGCGAGAAGCGTTCGTCCGCCGTAACTCGGTCGCTCGAAATATCCCAGACCCAAGTACCGATGATAGCCCCCGCATCGAGAGCAAGCTGTAAGCGCTCGGATGCGTCGGCGGGGAATTCGGGACTTTGAGCCGATGCTGTCTCATGAATCAGCAGCTCAGAGCGATCTTGTTTCATTGCCTACCTCGGTGGCCGTTTCACGCGCAAACACCGAGGATACTCAATTTGGGAATTGACGCCTATCGGCCCAGACACGTGAGAAACTGATCCTCCATGAATTGACCGACGGGTAAGGTCCCTCTCCTGACATTAAACAGGGCGTGCCCAAACCTGAACGACCGACAGCGGGATCCAGCGCAGTCTTCGAGTCAAGGACCGAACCCCTTCCTGCCACAAGGGTCTGCTGCTGTATTACTTTCGGAATACGTGCAATGTCCACCCAACGAAACCTTGTCATACTTGCCCGGGGCGGATACGCCGCCCGAGGAATGCTTTACCTGATCATCGGGATCTTTGCATTGCTGGCCGCCCAGGATTCGACAAAACCCAAAGACAGCCACAGAAGCCTGGAAGCCTTGCTGGCCCAGCCGTTTGGTTATTTTTTAGTGGGACTCGTGGTGGCAGGCTTGCTTGCGTTTGCGGCTTGGCGTGTCCTGCAAGCGACGCGCGATGTCGACCATCACGGCAAAGATCTTAAAGGTTTGACCATTCGCACTGGCCTGTTTGTGGGAGGTCTGGTTAACGGTGCTCTGGCATTCTTTGCGTTAGGCCTGCTGGTGAGCGGAATTAAAAGCTCGGGCAGTTCGGGGGGACAAACCAAGGATTGGCTGGCACACCTGTTGTCTTGGGAATATTCCAACTTGCTGGTTTACCTGATCGCTCTCATTCCGTTAGGTGTTGGAATCGCTCACATCATCAAAGGCTGGAAGGCATCGTTTGAGAAATACTTTGAGGCCGACGAAGACGTCATGCAGTACGTTCGCCCGGTATCACGGTTTGGCCTGATTGCCCGTGGCGTGGTTTTTATAGAGATTGCGCTGCTACTGGCAGTCAGCGGTTCTGCTTATCAAGCCATGAATCCGCCCGGTATGAAGGAAGCCCTGGACGCGCTCCAGAATCTTCCGGCTGGATGGCTGGCTTTGATGGTGATGGCCTTTGGGCTGATTGCTTTCTCGGTGTACAGCTTTTCCGAGGCCTTCTGGCGGAAGATAAATATGCAAGTACCAGGCGTGCGTGGACAGTGATCCTTCACTGGATACGTGAACCGCTAGGGCGTGAGCCCTAGCGACCAGCAGATGTCACTTCTTCTTTTTCGCGGGCTTGTCGGCCTTGCCTGATTTCGACGTCTTTTCAGTTTTGCTATCCGCTTTTTTTGCAGACTTCTTCGGCTCGGCGTCTTTTTTCTTGTCTTTCTTCTCGGAAGATTTCGAAAGCGCTGATGCTGCCGCTGATTTCTTCGCGGATGAAGTCTTTTCGTCTTTTAGCTCTTTGCTGGCTTTTGAAGGACTCTCTTTTGATTTCTTTTCGTCTTTAGCCACGTTCAACACCCCTCGGAGTGTGCCGGTACCGGCACATTTGCCAGTGAATTATTCACAAGCTGATCTTTAGGCGAGCACACGAAGAAGCGGTTCAAACTTTCTGACGCTTTACCCCATCGCAAGTGCGCGCACATGTTTTGAGGCTGCGTAAACGCTGCTTAGTCGTCCTCGACCTGGGCCTCGTCCCCCTCCTCCATGGGATCCTGACGTTCAGGCGCATGTTCAGGGGGATTGGGCATCACATCAGGTCGTCCTGGCTCCAGCGGTGCTATTGACGCCCCGTTCCCCGACCCACCTTCCAGCTCTGACTTACTCTTCATTTTTTGCCTCCCATGGTCGCAAATGGGTTGCGACGTATGCGTTCGAAACTGGAAACGTGACGTCGTTCGGTCAATCTTTCCCGATGTCGAAAAATGATCGTCGCGTCGGCAATCGAAGCAAAACCGAAGGCCTCCTGTGAGTACCCAATGCGCAGAATTCGGCAGCCCTCGCCCGCCTCTTTTTTGGGCGTATCTGCAACATTGACCTGACTGTTACCTAAAAAGCATGGAGCCCATTGTCAGGCTGTTTCATTCGGCCTATCTTGTACAAAACCTATACAAGATTATGACTAATGTACAACAAAGTAGAATGGCCGCTCACGCTGTACTTTGACGGCGATTGCCCGCTGTGCGCTCGCGAAATCAGGCTGCTTCGCCAACACGCTTCACAGCACCGATTGCTTTTCGTTGACATCAGCAGCGTTGAATTCGACGCGACCACGCTTGGGTTCACGTTTGTGCAGATGCAATCGATATTGCACGCCCGGTTCGCCGATGGGCACTGGGTGACCGGGCTGGACGCGACGCTTTGGAGCTGGCGAGCTGCAGGTATGGGGTTGTGGGCCACGCCACTCACATGGCGAGCGCTCCGTCCGATGTTTGAGCTCGGGTATCGACTTTTCTGCCGCCTGCGTCCCGCTTTGGCCTGGTTACCTCATCCGGATGGAAGCCGTCGGTGTATCGATCACCGGTGTGAGGTGCCGGAATGCGACCCTTCAACGAAGGCGGCGCCTGGTTTGAAAGCAAAGCGGAAATAGAACGCTTCGCTTCGACACTGGCGCAGGACAGCCCGAGCCATGGTTCGGCAAACGCTGCGTCACGGGGGCGAAGCACGCCCCCCCACTCTTACCGATCACCGATCAACGCCACATTTAGCGCAGCCTCGCTGCGAGGTATCAAAATGAACCTGCCATTGGCCGAGCACTACCGTGAAATTTTAGTCGGCGTAGGTGAAAACCCGGAGCGTGAAGGCCTTCTGGACACGCCAAAGCGCGCCGCCAAAGCGATGCAGTACCTTTGCAATGGCTACTCATTGAATCTGGAAGAAATTATCAACGGCGCGCTGTTCGAATCCCAAAGCGATGAAATGGTGATCGTGCGCGACATCGAGCTGTATTCCTTATGTGAGCATCACATGCTGCCCTTCATCGGCAAGGCCCATGTCGCGTATATCCCGACTGGCAGGGTGCTGGGCCTGTCCAAGGTCGCTCGAGTGGTGGATATGTTCGCCCGCCGCCTGCAGATACAGGAAAACCTGACCAGGCAAATCGCGGACGCCATTCAGCGTATAACCGATGCCGCAGGCGTGGCGGTTGTCATTGAGGCAAAGCATATGTGCATGATGATGCGGGGCGTGGAAAAACAGAATTCGGTGATGACCTCGTCGGTGATGCTGGGCGCATTCCGCGAGTCCTCGGCGACGCGTCACGAGTTTCTCCAGCTGATCGGGCGACTCAGCTAAAGCAAACGGATCGAGGCTATCGGCAGGAGAGTCCAGATGAACGGTTCCTTTACGATGAGTTCCCTTGGTGACGATTACCGTGCCTTGGTGATTGGCGGCAGTGGAGCGCTCGGCTCGGCGTTTTGTGAGTGGCTCAATGACGATGCGCGCTGTGCCGGTATTCGTCAACTGGGGCGCAGCACCCTTCCGGCCCTTGATCTGGAACATCCCGATAGCATCGCCGAAGCGGCTGCCGAGCTGGCTGAGGAAGGGCCTTATCAGTTGATTGTGCATGCCGCTGGGCTCCTGCATCGCGACGGCATCAAGCCTGAAAAAAGTTACGCGGCGATTGAAGCCGAGGCCATGCAGGCGGTATTCCAGGTCAACACCCTGGGGCCGGCGTTGGTTTTGCGCCACTTTCTGCCGTTGCTTGATCACAGCGGCGCCATGGCGATGCTCTCTGCCAAGGTGGGCAGTATTGGGGATAACCGTCTGGGTGGCTGGTACGCCTATCGCTCTTCCAAGGCCGCATTGAACATGCTGATTAAAACAGCTGCCATCGAGCTGGCGCGAACGCGACCACAGACCCGTTTATTGAGTCTTCATCCAGGCACCGTGATTTCGGGCCTGTCGCAGCCCTTTCGCGGTGCCTCAGGCGCCCGGCCGGCACGTATTGCTGCCCGTGAGTTGTTATCGCTGATCGACGGTCTGACGCCTGCCGACAGTGGCAGCTTCTTTGCCTATAACGGAGAGCGCCTACCCTGGTAGGCGCTGACGTGACATTCATCGAGAACACTGAACATGATTAATGCAGAACTTTTGCAGCTGGTGGTGGAAGCATCCAGCGATGGCATCGTGGTTGCGGAGCAGGAAGGCGAAGAAAACATACTCATCTATGCCAATCCCGCGTTCGAACAGCTGACAGGCTACAGCAATGACGACATCCTTTATCAAGACTGTCGTTTTCTGCAACGTGATGACCGTGACCAAAGCGGTCTGACGCTTATCCGCGAGGCCATAAAAAACCATCAACCCTGTCGGCAAATCATCCGCAACTATCGTAAGGATGGCAGCGGTTTCTGGAATGAGCTCTCGATAACCCCGGTGTTCAACGACGCAGATCACTTGACGTATTACATCGGGATTCAGAGGGATGTGAGCGCGGAGGTAGAGGCTCGCGAGCGGGTGCGTGAACTTGAGGCTGAAGTTGCAGTGTTAAAGGAACAACTGGCTCAGTCTAAGCGTTAAGCCGCGCAGTCGCAGGCCGCGACTGGACGTCCATTATTCCCCGTGTACGGACCGGTCGTCAGCGCCATCGATGACGTCGTCAGGGCATTCGATTCAAAGCGTGGGCAGGGTGATCCGGAACAAGCTACCCCGGCTAAAACGTAAGCCCATGCAACGCCAAGACCGCGCTCAGCCCAGGTCGCCACCTCCCACCGGCAATGTCACCCCCGTGATGTATGACGCTTCGTCGCACGCCAGGAAGAGGATCACCCCTGCTTGCTCGTCGATCGTCCCGTAGCGTTTCATCAAGCTGCTGTTGATCGTCTGATCAACGATTTGCTCGTACCACACCTACTCCTGCTCGCTCTGGGCTGCGGTATTGCGAGGGATCCTGCGCGGTGGCGCTTCGGTGCCGCCGGGCGCGGTGGCGTTCACGCGAATCCCGCTGCCGGCGGTTTCCAGCGCCAGACACGCGGTCAGTGCATTGACGCCGCCTTTCGCTGCGCCGTACGGCACCCGGTTGATGCTGCGTGTGGCAATGGAGGAGACGTTGACGATGGCGCCGCTTCCTTGTTTAAGCATGTAAGGCAATACGCTGTGGCAGCACCACAGGGTGGGGAACAAGGAGCGACGGATTTCGGCCTCGATCTCGTTTTCCGCGTAATGCTCGAAGGGTTTGGCCCAGATCGTCCCGCCCACATTATTGATCAGGATGTCGATGCGCCCGAAACGCTGATCGGCCGTGGCCATGACACGCGCGCATTCGGCGTGCAACTCAAGGTTCGCCGTCAGTGTCAGGCAACGCTCGTGTTGCAGTTCATGAACAAGCTCGGAGCGGTCGACGGCAACCAGCAAGGCCCCCTCTTCCAGCAAGCGCTCGGCCACACGCCGGCCAATCCCCTGTGCCGCACCGGTCACCAGCGCAACTTTTTCGTTGAAACGTGGGTTCATTTCAGTGTCCTCAGGCGGCGTCGCCGGTGACGATGGCGTTGGGCGTGAACTTCTCGTAATGGAAACTCACAGGCGTGACACCTTGGTCCTTGAAGTGCTGACGTACGGCATCGACCATCGGCGGCGGGCCGCACAGATACACGTCGACGTCGCCCTCGTTGAGAACCTCGGCAGCCATGTGCTGAGTGACGTAGCCTTTCTGAGGATGAGCGCTCGCAGGGTCGGCGACGCAGGTCACGAAACTGAAGTTGGCCAGCCGTGCGGCGAAGGCTTGCAGCGCGTCCACCATCACCAGATCCTGGTCGCGAGTGACGCCGTAGATCAGCGTGAGCCGTTGCGGTTCACCGCGCTCGTCCAGCACTTCCAGGTTGGCGATGAAATGCGCCGTGCGCGGCTCGGGCGTACTGGCACTGGAGCGTTCAGTCTTGATCCGGAAAACCCGGTCCTCGAGGCCGTCGCGGTTTGGGTAATAAATCAGTGAGATTTCACGGTGCGGGTCTTCCGTCAGCGTGTCGTGATCATCCCAGGCAGGCATCCAGAACTCGACGTCTGGCGAGTAACATTCAAGCCATTCGCCCCACTGGCGATCATCGAGCAACCGCGCTTCGCGGTAGATAAAGGCAAGCAGATCTTCACGGACGAGGCTCATGGGCGTGCCTCCTTGTCAGTGGCAATCAGGCCTTGTTGTTCGATCTCAATGGCTTTTTTCAGGCTGGCCGCCCAATGCGCATGCTGGCGCACGAACAGGCCTTCATCCTCGGTCTTCACGCCGCTGAGCTGCGGATTCATGCCCATGGCGCGGGCATTGTCATCCGCGCCCTCTATCCATTGCTTGGCGCCACGACTGAGGTCGTTCCACAGGTTCGTCGCACCTTGATAGCCGGTGTGGCAGGCACGGAACTCTTCCAGATCATCCGGGGTGCCCATGCCACTGACGTTGAAGAAGTCCTCGTACTGACGAATGCGCGTCGCGCGTTCCTGAGCGCTTGGCACCTGGCTTTCATGCGCCAGGTAAACCCAACCACGTTCGAAGATATGCTTCATCTCCAGCGCGAAGAGTTCGGCGTCGGTGAAAATGTCGCGGCGGCAGCGGAACACGCCGGTGGCGGGGTCTTCCTGAACGGATTCGCTGAGCTGACGGGCAAGGCGGTCTAATGTGCTGATCATGGGGGTAGGCCCTCGGTTGTTCTTGTATCAGGCCCCACCACCCTATGCGTTTACCCCGCGGCTCAATATCCGCCTACTGCACATCGCTATCCGGCCAGCGCAAACCGCTACACGAAACCTCAATGTCGGCTGATCAATCACGGCCATTGCGGCCTGAGACGTCAAAACCGCAGTCGCACATCATCCACGCCTAGCGCGGCAGCATGCGCCTGAGGGTGTTGTCCCGCACGTAGTAGTGATGGAACAACCCGGCGGCGGCATGCAGTCCAATCAGCCAGTAACCCAAATTGCCCAGCCACTCGTGCCACCCCTTGATCTGCTTGGCCAGGGCGGGATCCAGCGCGATGGGCGCAGGCATGAAGAACTCGAAATAAGGCATCGGTTTCCCGCCCGCTGCCAACATCAACCACGCCAGGACGGGCGTGACGATCATCAGCCCATAGAGCGCTACGTGCATCGCGTGCGACAAACCGGCTTGCCAGGCCGGCGGCGTCGGGCTGATGGCGGGCGCTTTGTTCATCAGCCTGCCCAACAGGCGGATCCACACCAACGCAAAGATGGAAAGACCGAACAGGCCGTGAAAGCCCAGCGCTGCTGAGCGCAGGGTGCTCCCGCGATGCGCCAGGCCTTTGACCTCGATGCAGGCGTACACGCCGACAAACAGCGCGAGCATTAGCCAGTGCATATAAATCGAGAGCTTCGCGTAACGGGGTGATGATGGATTCATGCCGAGTACTCGTCAGTTGGATCGCAGATAGGCCTTGAAGGCGTGCGAAATGTGCGGCAGTTCCCTTAAGGAAGTCTGAAGATGCTGGTCCGGCTCATTTCCCATCACCTTCAGATTTCATTAAGAATCGGCGCTGATACTTCCCACCATTCGCCACTGGGGAGGAGCCTCGCCCATGCAGGGTCTGGACTGGAACATCTGTTTACCCTTTCGCTTCGGCAATGCCGCGGCACCCACACTTTCGCTTAACCGCGCACTGGTTCAAGAGCCGCTACGCGCGGAATTTGAAGCGTTTATCCAGCATCGTTTTCACAAGGCCCATAACGCCGACATCAACCACTTCATGCCGGAATTGTTCGGGCTCCATGATGAGGCGCAGACGCTGTGTGCCGTCGCAGGTGTGCGCAAAGCGATGTCCGGACCGTTGTTTCTGGAGCACTACCTGGATGACCCGATCGAACGGGCCATAGAAGAACACGCCGCCAGACCGATTGATCGCCAAGGCATTGTCGAGGTAGGCAACCTGGCCGCGAGCACATTGGGAAGCGCTCGGTTGAGCATCATCACGGTCACCTGGTTACTGGCGATGGGCGGTCTGGAATGGGTGGCGTTCACGGGCAATGCCGGCTTGGTCAACAGCTTCAACCGTCTTGGCCTGCGCCCCGTTACCTTGTGCCAGGCCGACCCGATGCGTCTGGGCGAGGAGCGACACGCGTGGGGCAACTACTACGACACTCAACCCCATGTGCACGTCGGGGATATCCGCTCGGGTTTTCTGCATTTGAGTCACAGCGGCGTGTTCGAGCGATTCGGCCTTCCCCTGACCCTGGAGCAGACCTGCCATGTCGCCTGAACTGACCGCGTTTCGCCTGCGAATTTCCGACCTCGCCATTGAGCAGCCCCATGCCTACGCCCTGTGGGGCGATGAACTCAAGCTCGACTATGCCGAACTGGACGCCGAGATCCGGTTGCGTCAGCAGGTGCTCAAAGACCTCAACGCCAGGGTGATTGCGATAGCCCTCGAGAACGGTCCGGACATGCTGATCTGGGACTTGGCGATCCTGTTCGAAGGACTCGCCTGTCTGGCCCTGCCCCCTTTCTTCAGCGCCGCTCAGCGGCTTCATTGCCTTGAGCAAAGCCAAGCAGACCTGGTGATTGCCGAAGCGCATTATGAAGCTGAGCTGGAGCAAGCGGGGTTCAGGAGCCATGAAGGGTTCTGGGTGCGACAAGCCCGCCAGCCCTCGCCTCTGCCCGTGGGCACCGCAAAATTGACCTTCACGTCGGGCACCACCGGCACGCCCAAGGGCGTCTGTCTGAGCGCACACAGCGTATTGTCGGTCGCTCGCGAGCTTTATCGCGCCAGTCAATCGCAACAGCCTCGTCATCACCTTTCGTTGCTGCCTCTGGCCATCCTGCTGGAAAACATCGGCTGCTACGCCGCGCTGTACGCCGGCGCCATGCTGAGTATGCCCAGTCAGCGCGCAGTGGGCATTCAGGGCGCCAGCGGTGTGGATTTACCGCGCCTGCTTTCAACCCTGAAGGCGCGGAATCCGCAGAGCATGATTCTGGTGCCGCAACTGCTGTTGCTCTTGGTCAGCGCCTGTGAGATCGGGGCCTTCGACGCCAGTCAGTTGCGATTCATCGCCGTGGGCGGCGCCAAGGTCACCCATGAATTGTTACTGCGTGCCGAATCGGTGGGCATTCCTGCTTACGAAGGCTACGGACTTTCCGAATGTGCATCGGTCGTGGCGCTGAACCGCCCCGGGGCGCATCACCCCGGCAGCGTCGGCCAGCCGCTCCCGCATGTGCAGATCCGCCTGGCAGAGGACGGCGAAGTCCTGATCGCAGGCGCCGGCATGCTCGGCTACCTGGGCGACACCGATGTCATTCCCGAGTGGTGGCCGAGCGGCGACCTCGGTGAGTTCGATGCCAATGGTTATCTCTACCTCTACGGCCGTAAAAAACACCAGTTCGTCACCAGTTATGGACGCAACGTCAACCCCGAATGGGTCGAGGCCGAACTGACCCAACGCGGTCGGATCGGTCAGGCGTTCGTCTATGGCGAGGCCATGGCCCACAACCACGCCCTGCTCTGGCCTGCCCGTCCGGAAACCACCGACCTGCAGATCGCCGACGCCGTCGCCCACGCGAATCAAGCCCTGCCCGACTACGCCCGTGTTCACAGCTGGACACGGCTTGAGCAGCCGTTCACCACGGGCAATGGCATGGCCACCGCGAACGGCCGACCGAAACGCGACGCCATTCTGGCGCATTACCGACATCACTTCATCGAGCCCACGCGAGCCGAGGACGTTCACTCATGAGTTTTTTCCAGACGCTGCAAGACGAAACACGTACCGAACGCGAGACGCTGTTCAACCTGCCCATCATTCAGCAGGCGCTGTCCGGCAACGTCACGTTGGAGAGTTACCGTGCGTTTTTGGTGCAGGCCTATTACCACGTTCGCCACACCGTGCCATTGATGATGGCCTGCGGCGCACGGCTGCCCTCGCGGCTTGAGTGGCTGCGCGGTGCTGTCTGCGAATACATCGACGACGAATACGGCCATGAGCAGTGGGTTCTCAACGACCTGCGGGCTTGCGGTGCGGATGCCGATGCAGTGCGCGACGGCGCGCCAGGTCTGCCCATCGAGCTGATGGTCGCCTACCTCTACGACCTGATTGCCCGGGGCAATCCGGTGGGCCTGTTTGGCATGGTCAACGTGCTCGAAGGCACCAGCATTGCGCTGGCCACACACGCTGCAGGCAGCATTCAGCAGCGCCTCGGCCTTCCACCCACCGCGTTCAGTTACCTCAGCTCCCACGGCAGCCTCGACGTCGGCCACATGGAAACCTATCGCAAATTGATGGACCGCCTGGAAGAACCGGACGACCAGGCGGCGGTGATCAAGGCCTCAAAAGTGGTGTACGGGTTGTACACCGAGATGTTCAGGCAATTGCCGGCCGCGACGACAGAACCTCAAAAGGAATCCACTCATGCGTCTCTCTGAAGCCCGTGTGGTCCTGACCGGTGCCAGCGGCGGTATCGGCATCGCCATTGCCGAAGCGTTGTGCAGCCATGGCGCGGAGGTGCTTGCCGTCTCTCGTCATCAGGAGCCGCTGTTGCCTCTGCAGATGCAGTACCCCCACTTGCTGCATTGGGTGAAGGCTGACCTGACCACCCATGAAGGCCGGCAGCATGTGCTCATGACCGCGCAGGCCATGGAAGGCATCAACCTGCTGATCAATGCCGCCGGCGTCAATCATTTCGCCATGCTGGAGCAACTGCCGGGTCGTGAAATCGACGCGATGCTCAACATCAATCTGCACGCGCCCATTTTGCTCACCGGGCTGATGCTGCCGATGCTGCGCAATGCGCAACGCGCCATGGTCGTCAATGTCGGCTCGACCTTTGGCTCCATCGGCTACGCCGGGTACGCGACGTATTGCGCCAGCAAGTTTGCCTTGCGCGGGTTTTCCGAGGCGTTGCGCCGTGAGTTGGCGGATACGCGCGTCGGGGTGCTGTACGTCGCCCCGCGCGCAACCCGCACGACAATGAACAGCCCAGCGGCACGCGCCCTGAACACCGCGCTTAAAAGCAACGAAGACGATCCGCAGACCGTCGCCGCGGCCGTCGTCAGCGCCATTGTCGGCAACCAGCGCGAACTGTATCTGGGCTGGCCGGAACGATTCTTCGTGCGGCTCAACGGCCTTCTGCCTACGGTCGTGGATCGTTCGTTGCGCAAGCACCTGCCGCTGATCCGCAAACTCAGCAATACGCCTTTTGAAGAGAAACCCAAACCATGAAAAAAATACTGCTTGTGCTGTTTGCACTCCTCAGCGTGCCTGCCTGGGCACTGGATGCACCCGACCAGCAACGTCTGTCTTCCATTCAACAGCAATGGGCTCACATCCAGTACCAGTTGCCTGAAGACCAGCGTACTGCAGCGTTCGAAAAGCTGGCCTCCGAATCATCCTCCTTCACCCAGCAACGCCCCAATGCGGCTGAAGCCTGGATCTGGTCAGGGATCGTCACCAGCAGCTGGGCAGGTGCCCAAGGTGGTCTGGGCGCGCTGAGCAAGGTCAAGGAGGCCAAGGCCGACCTGGAAAAAGCCATGACCCTGGACCCCAATGCCTTGCAGGGTTCGGCCTATGCCAGCCTGGCGGCGTTATACGATCGTGTGCCCGGCTGGCCCATCGGCTTCGGCGACGCAGACAAAGCACAGGCGCTGTTGGAACAAGCCCTGAAAATCAACCCGAACGGCATAGACCCGCTGTACTTCTGGGGCGACCATCTGTTTCGCCAAGGGCACTATGCTCAAGCCAAGGAGGCGTTGGAAAAGGCCTTGCGGGCCGCACCCCGCCCCGGCCGTGAAGTGGCCGACAGTGGACGGCGCAAGGACATTCAGCTATTGCTGGTCGACGTGAACAAAAAACTGAAATAACGGAGCGTTCATGCGTTTGCTGTTGATCGAAGACGATGTCGCATTGGGCGAAGGCGTTCTCCAGGCATTGAGCCGCGAGGGTTACACCGTCGATTGGGTCAAAGACGGAGCCAGCGCGTTGCATGCGTTGCTCAGCGAAGGATTCGATCTGGCGATTCTCGACCTCGGCTTGCCCAAGCTGGACGGCTTGACAGTGCTGAAGCGCCTGCGCGAAAGCGGATCGGCACTGCCCGTGCTGATTCTGACCGCTCGCGATGCCACCGAAGACCGCATCGCCGGCCTGGACGCAGGCGCTGATGACTACCTGATCAAGCCGTTTGACCTGTCCGAACTCAAGGCAAGGTTACGGGCGCTGCTGCGGCGCAGTGCCGGTCGCGCGCGGGTGATGATCGAACACGCGGGCATCAGTCTGGATCCGACGACTCAACAGGTGACTTACCATAACGAACCGGTGTCTCTCACGCCCAAGGAATACCAGCTTCTTTATGAATTGCTGTCGCCACCGGGACGGGTGATGACCCGCGAACGCCTGATCCAGCTGCTGTACGGCTGGAACGAAGAAGCGGAGAGCAACACGCTGGAGGTGCACATTCATCACCTGCGCAAGAAGTTTTCCACGGACCTGATCCGCACCGTTCGCGGCGTGGGCTATCTGGTGGAGGATCGTCTTTGACCTCGATTCGCCAGCGTACGCTGACGCTGATACTCGGTCTGGTCATCGTCGGGTTGCTGATCCTGACACTGGCCAACGTCCACGACAGCAATCATGAAATCGCCGAGGTCTACGATGCCCAGCTCGCCACCAACGCCCGGTTACTGCAGGGCGTGATGCGCATGCCGCTCGCTCGCCAGGAGCATGCGCAACTGTACCAGGCGTTCAATCAGGCATTGGGACAAGCGGACCCGAGAGTCGACGGGCATCCGTACGAGAGCAAGATTGCGTTTCAGGTGTGGGACCTGCAGGGCACTCTGCTGGTCCACACGCCCAGCGCGCCTACGCTCACCCATGCCCCGCAGTACACCGGGTTCAGTGATATCAATGACCTGGGCAAACACCAGTGGCGTACGTTCGTCCTCAAGGACGAGCAGCACAATCTGCTCATCTGGGTCGGAGAACGTGACGACGTGCGTTCGGACCTGGTGAATCGCATCGTGCGGCACACCGTGCTGCCCAACCTGATAGGAAGCCTGCTGCTGATGGTTGCCATCTGGCTGGCGATCGGCTGGGGCCTCAAACCGCTTGCCAACCTCGCCGCGATCTTGCGCGGCCGCCATCCTGGCTGTCTGGAGCCGCTGCAACTGGCGCCTCTGCCCACTGAGCTCGAGCCGATGCAAGCCGCGCTGAACCGTTTATTAGGGCAAATTCAAGACGTCCTGAGCCGAGAGCGTCGGTTCATCGCCGATGCTGCCCACGAAATGCGCACGCCATTGGCCGTATTACGCGTGCATGCGCAAAACGTGCTGGAAGCCCATAACGAGGCGCAGCGACGTGAGTCTCTGAATTACCTGATTGTCGGCGTTGACCGCACGACCCGCCTGGTCAATCAGCTATTGACCATCGCGCGGCTGGAACCCAATGCAGGGCTCCCGAACACAACGCGTACGGACCTGGTCAAAACCGTCCGCGACAGCCTGGTGCAGCTGACGCCCTGGGTGTTAAGCCGAGGCCTGGAACTCTCCTTTGAATGCAGCGAGCGGGCCTACGTGCTCAAAACCGACGTCTCAGCCATCGACATCGCCTTGCAAAACCTGGTGACCAACGCGGTGAATTTTTCGCCATCGGGAGGACAGATCACGGTCACGCTTCAGTTCTCCGGGAAGCGCTTCCAGCTCGCCGTCACCGACCAGGGGCCAGGCATTGACGAAGCAGAGCGTGAAAGGCTTTTCGAACGCTTTTACAGTCGCGCCAACGATCAGGGCGTTGGACTGGGCCTGACCATCGTACAAGCCGTCGCCGTGCGTCTGGAGGGTGAAATTCGTCTCGAGAACGTTTCGCCTCATGGCCTGCGTGCCGTGATGGACATACCCCTCAATGCACATGCCGATGATCCGGTCACCCCTGCGGGATTGTGATCATTGGCGATGTCAGGCGCGGTCGGGACGGCGTCCAATGCTGTCTTCATAACCGAACCATGTCCTCTGCCTCTTACTGACGGCGAAGGGTTATCCACCTGGCGCAACGTGGCGACGTTGACGCCGCCAAGTCTGCGAAGGTAACTCGCCAAAACGCTTGCGATACGCCTCAGAGAAACGTCCCAAGTGCAGAAAACCGTGATTGAGCGCGACCTCTGTGACACTGCGCGCCGTGGTCAGCTGCAGCTCGGCATGCACCCGGCCGCCGAGCACTTCGGCCACGGGCAGCCCGAGGCGTTTGCCTTGAGCATCGAGCAGCGCTGTTTCCACTGCGGAGCGCGCGAAGGTATTGCCTCGAATGGCGCGGTCGACCCGCTGCATGGCGGCATTGAAGTTGGTTGCATCCTGCCCGATCAACAACGGCGCAAACCATGTGTCGAGGTTGACCTTGATGCTTTCCGGGCTCTCGCCGGCATACGCCAGACCACCGATGGTGGTGGCCTCGCCAACACCAATTATCCCGTCGCTGCTTTGAATACGCAGGATGACCAGTGTCTGGCCGTGCAGGGTATGCATGGCCAGCTTGTGCGGTCGGATGGTCGGCAGGTCAATGATTTGGGTATCGAAGCGTACGAGGGTGATGGCAGTCATGAGCGTTCCGTCTGCGTTATGTATTTTCGGGTGCTCGCCCAGACTCTGAACTTCACACGGGCCGCCGAACAACTGAACATTGCCCAGCCACCGCTGAGTCGTCAGATCCAGCAACTTGAGGATGAGCTCGGGGTGGCGTTGCTTGAGCGGTCCAGGCCCTTGAAGCTGACCGAAGCAGGCCGTTTCTTTCACGAGCAATCCAGCCAGTTACTCGAACAACTGGCCCGCATCGGGGATGACACTCGACGCGTCGCGGCCGGTGAGAAACGCTGGCTGGGCATCGGGTTTGCGCCCTCGACGCTCTACGGAGCGCTTCCCGAACTGATCCGCCAGCTCAGAGGCCTGGGTGACGTGGAATTAGGCTTGTCAGAACTCATCACGCTGCAAGAGATCGAGGCCCTGAAAAGTGGCCGCATCGACATAGGCTTCGGCAGGATGCTGTTCGACGATCCCACGATCCCACGATCACCCAAGAGATCCTGCGACAGGACCCACGGGTCGCGGCACTGCCAGCCGGCCACCCGCTGTTGTCCGGACCCGCCACACTGAAACAGCTCGCAGCGGAACCGTTCGTGCTCTACCCCGGCACGCCGCGCCCCAGCTACGCCGATCACGTGCTGGGTATTTTCGCCGCGCAAGGCTTGAGAATCCGCGTGGCGCAGACCGTGAATGAACTGCAGACCGCCATCGGCCTGGTGGCAGCAGGCATAGGTATTACCCTGGTGCCTGCCTCTGTGCAGAGGCTCCACCGCGATGACATCGGCTACACGCCATTATCAGACAGCAGCGCCACCTCGCCCATCGTGGTGAGTTATCGGGCCGCCGACGTTTCGCCCGTGCTGCAACAATGCCTGGGGCTGCTCTCCAAGCGATAAATTGCGCAGCGGCGCCGAGCATTCAAGCCCTAGGAAACCAGGCTCTGAGATGTTTTTTAGAGAGGCCGCGTAATTTTTGCTGGGCGTCCCGCAGTGGTGATGGCAATATAATGGCGCCAGAAGAAGGATCAGAAGGCCGTTAGAGCTCTCGGTCTGCCCATTGCCCTAACCTGCTCTGTGAGTTAACCATGATTGCGTTTCTTGCCCCGGTACCGCCTGAGGTCGCCGCGGGGCTTTCTACTTTGACGTTCCTGACAGGCTGGATATTCGCTCGCTTCAAGACCAAACCGCTTCGTGCTTTCTGGGTCGGGATCGAAGATGTCTACGCCGCACGCTCCGAATCACAAGCTCTAAAACTTGCTATAGATGACGGCGCGACGTTTTTAACGCTTGACGACATTGATGAAGTTAGTGGGCTATCACTTTGTTACCCCGTACCTGACGAAACCGAGACTGGGCACACGTTGGCCCAGTTGCTGCTAAACACCCGCACGCCAGGCTGGATTGCCAGCGCGCGCGGGTGATCGCCACGGTTCTTGACACCTGAGGTATCCGCTGTCGTTCGTGAAGACAACGGTTGGGCCTGTCAGACGCTCATGCCCGTCCACTGCTCCGACAGCAGCCAAAGCCGTTCAGCGTAGTCGGCGTCAACGGCCCACTGCGCTACGCCCTTGCGGCCGATTTCCGGGCTGTTGAGCGAGGCGATATTGCAGTCTTCGCAATACACACCTCCCTGGCCGTTCAAGGCAGGGCTGGTCGCACACCACAAGCCAGTCGATGCGCCTTGTTCCAGCGTCTTGAGCCCGAGTTCAGGCGCGATTCTTTGCTGGCCGTTCTCGTCGAACACGTCAAACGCGGCAATCTCGTCGCTGCTCAGGTGCCGGCCGAGGTCCGTCAGGATCTGGCCGGGATGCAGCGAAAACGCACGAATGCCGTGATCGTGGCCACGCCGGTCGAGTGCCACGGCAAACAGAGCATTGGCTGTTTTCGACTGGCCATAGGCCGTCCATTTGTCGTAGGCGCGACGGTTGAAATCGATGTCTTCGAAGTCTATTCCCGCGATCTGGTGGCCCCTCGACGACACAGCGAGCACGCGCGCATTGCCCGAAGCCCGCAACGCTGGCCACAGTCCACACGCGAGTCGATAGTGCCCGAGGTGGTTGGTCGCAAACTGGCTTTCATGTCCGGCCGCGTCGCGCAGGAGTGGCGACGCCATGACGCCCGCGCAATTGACCAACAGTGAGACCGGATTCCCGCGCCCGTTCAGGTCCGCGCAGAACGCCTGGATCGAGTCGGGACTGGCAAGGTCCATCGGTTGGATCATGACGTTCTTGACGCCCGCCAAGGCCGCGCGGGCGCGCTCCATATCCCGCGCCGGCACGATCACCTGCGCGCCTGCGTCGGCCAGACATTTTGACGTGACCAGGCCCAGACCGGAGTAACCGCCTGTGACAACGGCGAACTGCCCTGCCAGGTCCACGCCCGCCATCACCTCGGCGGCGGTGCTGGCCGCATCGAACGGTGAAGAAATCGGCTGCTGAAACGTTGTCATGAAAAGATCCTCGCTAGGTAGTAGAGCGAAGGATTCTTCGCTAAGGTATCCGGACGAACCAGCTCAAATAATCCGGATTTTTGTCGTGATCATCCAGAATCCCTCTTCTGACCCGCTTTCCGACGTACTGGCCCTGGCTGGACTCAAGGCCGCTTGCTCGGTGCGTCTTCGAGCCGGCGGCCAGTGGGCTTTGCGCTTCCAGCCCATTGAATTGAAATTCAACGTGGTACGACGAGGGGAATGTTGGCTGTGCATGGACGGTCTGCCGCCGCGTCATCTTTGCGCAGGCGACTGTTTCGTGGTTTCTCGCACCCCGTTCGTTCTCGCCAGCGCACCGGAAATACCTGCGGTAAACGCATCGGAAGTCTTCGCCCTGTCGGGCTCATCGGCAGCGTACGGAGTGGGTGATGACGTGGAACTGCTCGGCGGCAGCGTCTCGCTGATCAGCCCGGGGGCAGCGGAGCTGCTTGACCTGTTGCCACCCGCTATCGTCATCCACGCCGGATCCGGCAGTGCGTCATCATTTGCCTGGCTGCTGGATGAACTCGACCGGGAATGGCAATCGACACAGGCAGGCGCTTACGCGATGTGCAATGACTTGCTTCGGCTGATCTTCGTCCACGCGCTGCGCCACCACATCAGCACTGCCGCCATCGCCGATCTGGCGTGGCTGGGAGGGTTGCGAGATTCAGCCATCGCCCCTGTGATGCGTGCCGTTCACGGCGCACCGGAAAAACCCTGGAGACTGGCAGACATGGCCGAGATCGCCAGCATGTCGCGCTCAAGCTTTGCGGCGCTGTTCAAGGCTCGCGTGGGACAGTCGCCCATCGAGTACGCCACGTGCTGGCGAATGAAAGTGGCTGCGTCCCGGTTGTCGAGCGGCGACACCAGCGTCGCAGCCGTTGCAGCGTCGTTGGGCTATCTGTCCGATGCAGCCTTTGGGGTCGCCTTTCGGAGGGTGCACGGGATTTCGCCAGGGCAATATCGGCGCGCGTCTCAAACTTGAAGTGCAACCCTCAGATAGACGCTCGGTCAATCCTGAATCCCGCGCGGCGATTTATCAGCAGGCTCTTCTGCAAACCGGTACTGGCCTTTTCCACGCCGCTTGGCGTCGTACATCGCCGTATCGGCCGCCCGCATCAAGTCCTCGACGGTGCTGCCGCTGCCGGGCAAGCCCGCAATGCCGATACTCGCGCCCAGCCGGAAGCGAGATTGATCGGCGGACACCTGCCCGATCAGTTTTTCAGCGACGGCGGCGGCGTCCTCCGGACCATTGACGCCTTCGATGATGACGGTGAATTCGTCACCACCGATCCTGGCCAGCCGGTCATAAGGCCTCAAGCAGGCTTGTAACTGGTTACTGACCCAACGCAATGCGTCATCGCCTCGGTCATGACCGAACTGATCATTGATCTGCTTGAAGCCATCGAGGTCCAGGAACAGCAGCGCGCTCATCCGCCCGGTTCGTTGATTCCGGGAGATCGCTGCCTGCAAGGCCTGTATGAAACCACGGCGGTTCAGCAAACCGGTCAGCGGATCGGTGATGGTCATGACCTCCAGTTGGTGGTGCAGCTCACGCACAGCCGACATGTTCAGCGCCAGGATCGTCATGGCTGCCTGCCCCTCCGTCAGTGGCGAGCAGGACAAGGCAACGGGGATGCTCCTGCCGTCCCGGCTGCGCAGATTGGCATCGTGCAATCGAAAGCTCTCACCCCGTTGCAAGTGGTCCAGCCACACCGATGTAGCCCAGTTGTCCTCGTGCGGCGTTTCGATCCAGCTCAGCAGCGCGGAGCCTTGCAGTTCGTCGCCCGAACAGCCCAGCATGCTACGGATGGCCGGATTGGCGAAACGGATCAGGCCTTCGCTGTCGACCACCAGAATGCCTTCGGCCGTGTTGTCCAGAATCGACGCGTTAAACGCGCGCGCCTGCTCCAACTGCTGGCTCGTCTGCAAAAGGCTGCGCCGATAGTGTTCATGCTCCAGCAGCACGCGTGCCTTGTGCAGGAGCATGGCGGGATGCACGGGTTTGGTCATGAAATCCACGGCGCCTGCGGTGTATCCCTGGTTCAGTACCGCGTCGGTCTGCCGCATCCCGGAAATAAAGATGATGGGAGTGAATCGGGTGTCGGGATCAGCCCGCATCCGGCGGGCCACCTCAAAACCGTCCATGCCAGGCATCTGGACATCCATCAACACCAGCCCTATCGATCCGGACGTCATGCAAGCCAACGCCTTGGCGCCGGAGTCGACGCAACGAACGGTGCGGTCGAGCTCTTCGAGCAACTCCTGCATGCCCTCCAGATTGTCCGCGTCGTCATCGACGACGAGGATTTCCAGCGCCTGCTCGTGTACGTGCAATGCACACCTCCCTGTCTATGAACACTGCGGCCTTCGCGCCCACGGCGAGATGATCGTGCGGGGAAAAGCTGAAGCATAGCGGTGCTTATCCATTCGACCTGCTTCTTTTCCCGGTGCGTTCTGAAGGTGGCCAATCCGCGGCGTCGCTGGATGACGCCCATACAGACGTTTCTCGTCCGTTCAAGTGGACACCTGCCGAGGGCCGTCCACACTGTATGCATCAAACCGGTGCACATTTGTAACGCGTCGCTGTCCATTGTGTGTGGTGTGCACGTGAGGAAATGACATGTCAGCTGATTCCCGTCCGGCCGTACTTGAACTGATCGGCAACACCCCGCTGGTGCGCGTCACTCGCATCGACACGGGGCTGTGTACCTTGTTTCTCAAGCTGGAATCCCAGAACCCCGGTGGCTCTATCAAGGACCGCATCGGCCTGGCGATGATCGATGCCGCCGAACGCGATGGCTCGCTCCGCCCTGGAGGGACGATCGTCGAGGCAACGGCCGGAAACACGGGGCTGGGTCTGGCATTGGTCGGCCGTGCCAAGGGCTATCGGGTCGTGCTGGTGGTGCCCGACAAGATGTCCACGGAGAAAGTCCTGCACCTCAAAGCCATGGGCGCCGAAGTACACATCACCCGCTCCGATGTCGGAAAAGGTCACCCCGATTACTATCAGGACGTGGCCGCAAGGTTGGCCAAAGACATACCGGATGCTTTCTTCGCCGATCAATTCAACAATCCGGCGAATCCTTTGGCCCATGAATGCAGCACCGCCCCGGAGATCTGGGCCCAGACGCAGCATGATCTGGACGCGATCGTGGTCGGCGTAGGCTCGGCAGGCACGCTCACCGGCCTCAGCCGATTCTTCAAACGGGTGCAGCCCGATCTTGAAATGGTCCTGGCCGACCCCGTCGGCTCGGTGGTCGCAGAATACAGCCGCACACGCACGCTGCCGGAGCCAGGTTCCTGGGCAGTCGAAGGCATCGGCGAAGACTTCATTCCTTCGTTCGCCGACCTCTCCAGCGTCCGCCATGCGTATTCCATCAGCGATGAAGACAGCTTCGAACATGCCCGGCATCTGTTGCGCGCTGAGGGCATTCTGGGCGGCTCATCGACCGGCACGCTATTGGCGGCTGCGTTGCGTTTCTGCCGCGAGCAGAAGGAGCCCAAGCGCGTGGTCAGTTTCGTTTGCGACACCGGAACTCGTTATTTATCCAAGGTCTACAATGACCAGTGGATGACCGATCAGGGCCTGATGCAGCGCACCCGATACGGCGACCTGCGAGACCTGATCGCCCGGCGCTTCGAGGACGGTCGTGTCATCAGCGTCAGCCCGGATGACACCCTGCTCACCGCTTTCCAGCGCATGCGTCTGGCCGATGTCTCGCAATTGCCTGTGCTGATCGACGGCAAACAACTGGTCGGGGTGATCGACGAATCGGACATTCTCCTGGACGTTCACACTGACGCGTCGCATTTTCGTACCACGGTCGCCAGCGCCATGACCGGCAAACTGGAAACCCTGCCGCCCGACGCGGGTCTTGCCAGGCTTCAGGCAGAACTGGATCGCGGCCTGGTCGCCATCATCGCCGACGCCTCAGGCTTCCACGGCCTCATTACCCGCGTCGACCTGCTCAATCACTTGCGGAGATCCCTTACATGAGCCAGCACGACGAACGCCATCCGTCCCACGCCTTCGCCACCCGTGTCATTCACGCCGGGCAGTCGCCAGACCCTTCGACCGGCGCGTTGATGCCGCCGATCTACGCCAACTCCACCTATTTGCAGGAAAGCCCCGGCGTGCACAAAGGGCTGGACTATGGTCGCTCGCACAACCCGACGCGTTTTGCACTGGAACGCTGTGTGGCGGACCTCGAAGGCGGCACTCAGGCCTTTGCCTTCGCGTCTGGGCTGGCGGCGATTTCCTCGGTGCTGGAACTGCTCGATGCCGGCTCACACATTGTGTCGGGCGATGACCTGTACGGCGGGACCTTTCGCCTGTTCGACAAGGTTCGTCAACGCAGTGCAGGTCATCGTTTCAGCTTCGTGGACATGACCAATCCCTCCGCCGTCGAAGCCGCCATTCAGGAAGATACCCGGATGATCTGGGTCGAGACGCCCAGCAACCCACTCTTGCGTCTGTCCGATCTGGCCGCCATAGCCCGCATCTGCCGTGACCGGAACATCATTTGTGTCGCCGATAACACCTTCGCCAGTCCCTGGATTCAGCACCCGCTGGCATTGGGTTTCGATATCGTCGTGCACTCCACCACCAAATACCTCAACGGCCACTCGGATGTCATCGGCGGCATCGCTGTGGTCGGTCAGAGCCCGGAACTGGCAGAGCGTTTGGGCTTTCTGCAAAATTCGGTCGGCGCCATCGCCGGACCCTTCGACGCCTTTCTGACCCTGCGCGGTGTAAAAACCCTTGCGCTGCGCATGGAGCGGCACTGCAGCAACGCGCTTGAACTGGCGCAATGGCTGGAGCGGCAGCCTCAGGTGGCCGCTGTTTACTACCCGGGACTGCCCACGCATCCTCAACACGCCCTCGCCTGTCGGCAAATGCGTGGGTTTGGCGGGATGATTTCGCTGGATTTGAAGACCGATCTGGCGGGCACGCGCCGCTTCCTTGAACAGGTGCAGATATTCGCTTTGGCCGAAAGCCTCGGTGGCGTCGAGAGCCTTATCGAACATCCGGCCATCATGACCCACGCCAGCATCCCGGCACAAAACCGCGCGAAACTGGGCATTGGGGATTCGCTGGTCAGGCTGTCTGTGGGGATCGAAGATGTCGAGGATCTGCGCGCCGATCTGGCGCAGGCGTTAAGCAGTATTTGATCGACGCTTGCTCCAGCGCCTGCTGACAGACAGGCACTGGAATCAGGCGGCCGGGGCTCCGACTGACTTGCCTGGCGGGCGACGTCAGTCGGCGCGGCTCAAACCTCTTTTACGAGCACGTCGGCAATGCGGATGCTCAACGCTGCACCTGTCAGCGTCGGGTTCACGCAGGACGACGACGGCATGACGCTGGTGCCCGCAATGAACAGGTTGTGATGGTCATGGCTGCGGCAGTCACGGTCCACCACCGAGTCCTTCGGATCATCACCCATGATAGTGGTGCCCATGATGTGCTGACGGTTCTGGAAGCCCACATCGGTGCTGAGAATGTCGGCATCCAGCAGCTTGGCGAACTGTTTGAAATCCTCCAGCGCTTTCTCTTTGCCGGCATGCCAATAGTCCGGGACGCTGTAGTAGATTTCGGGTACAGGCAACCCGATGGCGTCGAACTTGGTCTTGCTCGGTGTCACGCGGTTTTCCGGCAACGGCAGGGTTTCAAAGTCGACGGCCCAGTTCAGAGAGCGCGCCGACTGCAGGCGAATCTGCTCATCGAGTTTGGACCCCAGCACACCTTTGCTGATCAGGTTGGAGGTGATCTGCGACGTGGGTACGGTGTTGCGCACCTTGATCTTGTAGCCCGGATAATCCTTGCGAAACGCACCGTCGCGGCTGTTGAGGTAGACGAGCAACTGAGTCGGTCCTTCACCCGGCCACATGTCTTCCTTGGTCATGACGTTCATGCTGATGCCGGTGTGGTCCATCAGGTTGCGACCGACCTGATCCGACGAGTTTGCGATCCCGTTGGGGTATTTGTCCGACGTGGACATCAGCAGCAGCTTGGGTGACTCGATGCCATACGCTGCCAGCACAAAATAACGAGCCGTCAGTTTGTGTTGGGATTTGTCCGGGCGCATGTACCAGATGGCCGTGATCTTGCCGTCGTCGCCGGCTTCGATCTTGTAGACGACCGAGTTTTCCAGCACCTTCGCGCCATGGCGCTCGGCTTCGTCGATGTGCATCGAGCCGTCGTACTTGGCGGCGATCGGGCATACAGGGTTGCAGTTGTTGTTGCCTGCGCACGGCGGGCGCTTGCCGTAGGGGCGTGTGGCACGGCCGTTCGGCTCCAGGATCGGGTTGTAACCGCCTTTGCCTAGCAATTCCGACAGCCGCTTGAACATGTAACTTGGCTTCAGCCCTTCCATCGGGTAAGGGATCGAACGCGGTGGATAAGCCTCGCCACCCTGCCCGCTTTCGTCCTGGCCATCGACCCCTGAGACACCCAGTTCGGTTTCGGCGCGCGCGTAGAAGGGTTCGAGCTCGTCGTAGCTGATCGGCCAGTCACGCCCGCGGCCGTACAGCGACTTGAGGCGAAAATCGTTCGGCAACATGCGCCAGAGCGACGAGCCGAAGTGCCACGTCGTACCGCCTACCACACGCAGGTACGAGGTGTTGTATTTGACCGGGCCCACTTGCTGCAAATAATCACCGTAGGTCGACGGCGCATGAGGCAGGCTCGGGTAAGGCGAACCGGCGCCTTGGAGCTTGGCATTGGCCAGCGACAACTTGACGGGTGCGTTGCGGAACGTCTCCACAACGTCGCGACGGTTCACGCGGGGACCGGCTTCCAGCACGATCACCGACTTGTTCGCCTTGGCCAGACCGGTGGCGATCAGGCCGCCCATGACGCCAGAACCGATGATGACCACATCGGCATCGAATTGATCGCTGCTCATACTTTCGAATCCTGAATGACTGCTGGTTTGGCGCCCCAGGAAGCCGGACCGCCTCCGTAAGTGGGGATAGCCAGAATGCCGTGTGTCGGCACGTACATCATGGCCAGGGAAAAACTGATCAGCTCGGCGTCCGCCGGCTCGCCGACGATGCCCAGGTACCACGCTGAGATAATGCTGGTGGCCGTGGCCTTCAGTGAGGCGTCCGGGTCGGGTTGCGCCAGATACGCGTCAACGTGGGTATAGCCCTGGGCAGCAACAAGCTGCTTCAAGGCCAGTACGTTGGTGGAAAAGTTCGGCGCGCGCTTGTCGAGCGCAGCGTAATACCGGGCAGCCAGTACCGGGTTGACCGGCCGGCTGACGAGAAATTGGGACAGCACCACGAAGTCGTCCTGGGAGGCTTGCGCTGCCATGACCGATCGCCACGGCATGACGCTGCCCACCATGGCGGCGAGGCCAAGGGTCACGGAGCCGCGCAACAGGTTGCGTCGCGAGAAGCCCGCCGGGGCGTTGGCTGGAACGGTGATGTGTTTGTGGGTCATTGAAGTGTCCATTGCTCAGGCCACCTTGCGACGGCGGGAGATCAAGGCCATGACGGCCAGGCCGATCAGCACGCACACGAGGATGATTGCCGGGATCGTGAACTTCGCCATGATAGCCAGCGGTGCTTTGGGGCCGCCTTGTCGGGCGAGCGCAACATCCTCTGCCGTGACGGTTTTGTCGGCATTGCCGTAACGGGACAGCACATAATTGGCCACGTCGGCGATCTGTTGATCGTTGAGGCGATCCGTAAACAGTGCGTCTGGCCCGAAGGCCGGCATGTCGATCGCCACGCCGTCGACTTCGCGGTGTACGCCATACACGATGGCTGCGATCAGGTTGTCGCTGCGGCTGGTCGCGGTGTTGTGAAACAGTGACGGGTACTCTTTGTTGCCTTGGCCGTCAGGTTGGTGACAGTTGGCACACGTGCCGCTGAAGATGTGCCAGCCTGGATTGTCTTCCGGCTTGCCGCCGCGCAGGGTCAGTTCGTCCACCGATGCCTGACCGTATTCGTGTCTGGCCTTCCCTTCCCCGGTTTTGATCGGCTGGGTCTGCAACAGGTAGGCCGCGATGGCGCTCAAGTCAGCGTCACTCAAGTGCTGCAGGCTGTTCTCCACCGCCTCGGCCATCGGGCCAGCGGCCTGGGCCTTGCCCTCAACGTGGCCAGTACGCAGATAGGCGACGATATCATCGGCTGACCATGCTCCGATGCCGCTGACTTTGTCGGACGTGATATTGGGCGCATACCAACTGCCCAACGCGCCGCCAGCCAGTGGACGACTGTTATCGGCCGCCATCAACAGGTTGCGTGGCGTGTGACAGGTGTCGCAGTGCGCCAGACCATTGACCAGATAATCGCCGCGATTGACCTCCGCAGACTTGGCCGGGTCCGGCGTGAAACGCTTCTGGCTGTGGAACAACGCATTCCAGCCGATCATCGACGCGCGAACATTGAACGGGAAATCGAGGGCGGTTTTGGCAGGTGTCGTATCAACCGGCTGCACTTCGCGCATGAAGTAGTCGTACAGCGCAGCGATGTCGCTGTCAGTCATCTTCGAATAGGAGGTGTAGGGCATCGCCGGGTACAGGTGGGTGCCGTCGGCGGTCACCCCGTCACGCACCGCACGCGCAAACTGCGCTTCGCTGTATTGGCCGATACCGGCGGTCTTTGACGGTGTGATGTTGGTGGAATAGATCGTCCCCATCGGCGAATCAAGCGGATAACCGCCTGCGAACGCCTTTCCGCCAGGCGCGGTGTGGCAAGCGACGCAGTCCGCTGCGACCGCCAGGCGTTTGCCGGGTGATGCGCTGCTGTCGAGCGCCTGACCATATGCTGAGCTGGCCGTGGCCAGCATCAGCGCGAACATTCCTGCAAAGGCATACCCCATGCTTTTTCCTTTATCAGTGCGACGCGACATGAGCGCAACCCAAGCAACGGCGTTTTCTGTTTTCTTCAAGGTGTTGAACCGACGAGCACACGTCATTCTTCGCCCTGAAAGATCGAGCGATGTCATACGATGTCGTATAAATTCTGGCGAATATTTCACAGGATGTAACATTTAGCAACAAGAAAAGGCTAAATGCCATCTGGGTAACCTAAGCGCTATTGAGGCTCTAAACCGCTGCTCTCAGACTTTTTCGAGAAGCCAGTTGAATGTTTCGGCTCAAGCCCCAGCCGAGTTTGTGGGATTGTTTGTTACAAACTATGAATAATTTTGGAACGTTTGTGCCCTTATTTCCGCTAAAACGCTGACCGAGATCGATTTTCAGGGAAACTAGCCCACCGACAACAGGAATGAAGGGGCAGTTCTTTCCCCCGAAAGTGCCGACACTGACGCGGCCTCACCTCGAACTGCACCGTACCACCCTGCTGAAAAGCCCAATCTAGAGCATTTTCGACGTGAAACGTCACGTCACCCTTCAGATGTTGGCGTCACTGCCGAAAGAGGTACGACAACATATGAAAAGCCCTTCTCGAAACTGTCAGCAGGACGAACCATGAGCTGGATCAACGACGTAAAGCTTTCGACCAAATTGATCACCGCGTTCGCGCTGTGCGCATTGATTACCCTCGCCGTTGGCCTGCTGGGCAGTCGGGGTGTCTCACAACTTTCGGCAAACCTGAATCTTGTGTTTAACAACAACCTGGTCTCGGTTCTGAACACCGATCAGGCCAAAATCAAAGCCGTCGGGCAAACCCGCGACATGTACCGGCTCTACGTCGCCACGCAGGCCGGTTTGCCACAAAGTATCAAAGACGAATTCATTGCCTCGATGAATGCCAACCAGGCCGCCAGCGAGAAAGCATTCTCAACTTACCGTCGAACGTTGCTGGCGGCCGATGAGCGAGCGGCAGGCGATCAGATGGAGAAGGACTGGCCGGCGTATCAAGCCATCGTGCAACGCTACGTCGCGCTGATGAAAGCGGGTGACTTAGAGAATGGCCGAGCCTTGCTGCTGGGTGATCTGCAGAAAGCCTATCGCGCCGTGATGGACGAGTTGACGATCATGACCGATTCCAACAACCGGCAGGTCAACGAAGGGTCCGACGCCGCCACCGATCTGGCCTCCTCGGCGAAAACCTCGCTGTACATCGGGATCGGCCTGGCATTCGTCGCCGCCGTCCTGCTGGGAGTGTTCATCAGCCGGCTCATCAGCAGACCGATTGCCTATGCGGTCTCGAGCGCCAGAAGCATCGCCGGGGGCGACCTGACACAACGCATCGTCAGCACCGGCCGAGACGAAGCCGGTCAACTGCTGAGCGCGCTGGACGACATGCAAAGTAGCCTGAAAAACACGATCCGGCAGATTGCCAGCGCCTCCGACCAACTGGCGTCCGCTGCCGAAGAGCTGACCGCCGTCACGGACAATGGCAGCCGTGGCCTCGTGCGCCAGAACGATGAAATCCAGCAGGCGGCAACGGCCGTGACGGAAATGACCTCGGCGGTCGAGGAAGTCGCACGCAACGCAGTCTCAACCTCTGAAGCCTCGCGCTCGACCAGCGAACAAGCCAGCAACGGGCGTGATCAGGCCAGGGGCGCAGTCGTGGCCATCAACAACGCGACAGCGGAAATTGCAGCTTCCACCACCATGGTCAAGGATCTCGCCCTTCAGGTGCGCGACATCGGCAAAGTCTTGGACGTCATCCGCGGGATCGCCGAGCAGACCAATCTGTTGGCGCTCAATGCCGCCATTGAAGCCGCCCGAGCGGGTGAGCAAGGGCGAGGCTTTGCCGTTGTCGCTGACGAAGTTCGCGCCCTTGCAGCGCGTACTCAAGCGTCCACCGGTGAAATCGAAGGCATGATCAGCAGCGTGCAAAACAGCGCCGACCAAGCGGTGGGCTCGATGGGCAAAAGCCAGACGTTGGTGAACGACACGCAATCCCTCGCCCACGCAACCGGTCTGGCGCTTGAACAGATTGCCGAAGCCATCGCGCAGATCAACGACCGGAACCTGGTCATCGCGACCGCGTCGGAAGAGCAGGCACACGTCGCGCGTGAAGTCGATCGCAACCTGGTCAACATACAGGACCTTTCGACACAGACGGCTGCTGGTGCGCATCAGACGAATGCCTCGACCCAGGCGCTGGCCGGTCTGGCAGTCTCATTCAACACCCTGGTCGCGCGCTTCCGCGTTTAGACGCGTGGCCACAGCCGTCAGCCTGCGGGTTGACGGGCCGGTGCGATCCCGACGCATACGCTTAACCCGGCCGCGCTATCCCATGATGGCGCAGCTTGCGATAGAGCGTATTGCGGCTGATACCCAAGCGCTCCGCCACGCGGGCGATGTGCCAATGCTCTGCTTCGATCAGGCTGAGCAATGTCTGGCGCTCCGACAGATTCAGCGGGTTTTCGACACAGGCAGGGGGCGCTGTCGGCAGCAACTCTTCGACGTCCTCCCGGGTAATGCGCCCTTCCAACGCCAACGCAACCAGGGTGCGCAAACAGGTGCGCAATTGCCGGACGTTGCCCGGCCAAGGGTGCGACAGCAGGCGTTCCTTCACGCCTGGCTCGAACTGAATCTTTACGCCCTTTGCTTCTTCGCGCAGCAGCCATTCGAGCAGGCTGCTTTTGTCGGAGCGTTCGCGCAACGGCGGCAACTGAACGGCAAATCCGCCCACCCGGTAGAACAGATCTTCCCGGAAGCGACCGTCAGTCACACACGCGTTGAGGTCCTGATGACTGGCACTGACGAGCCGTATGTCCAGCGGTCGTGGGGATGCGCCACCCAATGGCATCACTTGACGCTCCTCCAGGACCCGCAACAGGCGCGTCTGCAAGGCCAACGGCATGTCAGCGATCTCGTCGAGAAACAAAATGCCTCCGTGCGCCTGCTCCAGCTTGCCGACCATGCCGTCTTTGCGCGCGCCGGTGAAGCTGCCGCCGCGATAGCCGAACAGTTCGCTTTCAATAAGTGATTCAGGAATGGCCGCGCAGTTGATCGCAATGAAAGGTTGATTCGATCGCGAGCTCGCCCTGTGCAAGGCGGCTGCGAAGGCTTCTTTGCCGGTCCCCGTTTCACCCTGCAGAAGCACCGGGACATCGCGCTCCAGTACGCGCAATGCACGGCCAAAGCCGCGTTGCAGGCGTGGGTCTTCCAGGCACACGCGTGCGTCGTTGATTTTCGGAATTACCGATACGACTAAGGGGGCCGAGCGCAATGGCGCTCGCAACTGGCCGTAGAACAAGCGTCCATCCAACCATCGCAACGGCCAGCAGACACTGGGTTGAGCGCTGGCCTGATTCAGCACGTGTTCAAGCGGCGTTTCCAGCAACGTCGTCAGCGATTGCCCGACCACAGACGAACGGCTCAGGCCCAGCAGGTCCAGCGCCGCCTGATTGACGGAACAGACGCGGGCTTGGTCATCGAAGCCGAGCAAGCCTTCACCCAACAGGCCGACGAACCCGGCTTGCGGGTGAAAGCGCAGCAAGTACCGATCCGGCGCCTCGCTCAGAAAGAAGCAGCTTTCGATTAATCGGGCAGACAGGTTGGTCAGCGCCATCGCCTGAAAGTGCTGCTGAAGGCTCTGTTCCTCCCGGACCGAAGACAGGTTGAGGACGGCAAGCAAGTCCCCCTTGGCGTCGAATATGGGGCTGGCCGAGCACGTCAGGCCGACATGCTTGCCACGAAAATGCTCGTCTCGGCGAATGGTCACATGACGGCGCTCTACCAGACAGGTCCCGACGCCATTGGTGCCTTCGCTTTCTTCATTCCAGATTGACCCCAGCCACAGGCCGGAACGCTGAAACTCGGCGCGTTCGGCGTCATTGAACACGCTGTCGATTGCCACGCCCCGCGCATCGGTGAGCAGCACGACGTGACCGTCACGGCCGACCTGCTGGTGAAGGCTGTTCATCTGCCATCGGGCGGCACCGATGATGTGCTCCAGCGGAGCGCGGTGATCCTGCAATCGCGGCTGTTCGACCACGTCGGGCGCACGGCGACTGGCGGGGTCGAGCCCGTGCTGGTCCAGGCAACGGCGCCAGGAACGGGCGATGGCGACGTCTGCCATCGGGCCGGGACAGGCCTGAGTTCCCTGCACGGCTTGCAAGACGTGTTGCGCGTGGGCGCTGATCAGGGTGGGTGTCATTGTTCTTATTCTCCGCGACGATCAAGAAACGGTTCCGTTCGCAGCTTAGACCAAGGCATCAGGCAGCAAGGGACAACGGGACGGACGCCCCCTCCGCGCGTGACACTGTGTCACGCGTGATTATCGCGGGCGTGACACTCAGGCAGCATCGCCGGAGGGTTAAAGCCTTCAACCAACCGCTCTGGAACAAGGTTTTTGAGGTCATGGCCCGAGCCTTGCTCTGACCAACGCGGTACAAAAACAACAAGATCGGGAGAAGCCCATGAACGTCGCAATCGACACACCCCTGCAAACGCCCACTGCCCAACTGTCGTCGTGGATCGAACAGTTGGGCGAACGTCTCGCCCAGCGTGACATCGACGGCACCCTCGAACTGTTCGCCGACACCTGTTACTGGCGTGACTTGCTGCTGTTCAGCTGGAACCTGGTCACGCTGGAAGGCAAACCGGCGATCCGCGACATGCTGGAATCGCGCCTCGACACGACACGTCCTGGACATTGGCAGCTCGAAGGCGACGCGACGCTGACGGATGGCGTGCTTGAAGGCTGGATCAGCCTGGAGACCGCGGTCGCGCGTGGCAAAGGCTACGTGCGCTTGAAAGACGGGCTCTGCTGGACACTGCTCACCACCATGCGCGAACTCAAAGGCCACGAAGAACCCACCGGTCGACGCCGTCCCATGGGCGCCAACCACGGTCACGGTCACGCCGACAAACGCAACTGGCTGGAACGTCGCCGCGATGAAGAGGCATCTCTGGGCATCACCACCCAACCCTACTGCCTGATCGTGGGTGGTGGCCAAGGTGGACTGGGGCTCGCAGCGCGGCTCAAACGTCTGGGTGTTCCCGCGCTGGTAATCGACAAGGCCGAGCGTCCGGGCGATCAATGGCGGGGGCGCTACAAATCACTGTGTCTGCACGACCCGGTCTGGTACGACCACATGCCCTACCTGCCCTTTCCCGATCACTGGCCGGTGTTCACCCCCAAAGACCAGATTGGCGACTGGCTGGAAATGTACACAAAGGTGATGGAGCTCAATTACTGGGCGCGCACCAATGCGTCAACGCCCGATTTGATGAACAGGCAGGCGCCTGGACGGTTGAGGTGCTGCGTGATGGCGAACGCCTGACATTGCAGCCGACTCAGCTGATTCTCGCCACCGGCATGTCCGGCGTGGCTAATGTGCCAGCCTATCCGGGCGCGGAGCTGTTCAAAGGTCAGCAGCATCACTCCAGCCGCCATCCCGGCGGCGATGCATGGCGCGGCAAACGTGCGGTGGTCATCGGTGCCAACAACTCGGCCCACGATATTTGCGCCGACCTGGTGGAAAACGGCGCGGAGGTGACCATGGTGCAACGCTCCAGCACGCATATCGTGCGCTCCGACAGCCTGATGGACCTGGTGTTCGGCGGGTTGTATTCGGAAGACGCGCTGGACAGTGGCTTGACCACGGACAAGGCCGACATGCTGTTTGCGTCCATACCCTACAAAGTCATGCCCAGTTTCCATCGACCTGTCTTTGAGGCGATAAAGGTCCGTGACGAAGCGTTTTACGCCCGGCTGGAAAGCGCCGGTTTCATGCTCGATTTTGGCGACGATGAATCCGGGCTGTTCATGAAGTACGTCCGTCGCGGTTCCGGTTATTACATCGACGTCGGTGCTTCTGAGCTGATCGCCAACGGCACGATCAAGCTCAAGAGTGCGCCCGGGCTTGGCGTTGAGCGCATCGAAGCAGACGCCGTGGTGCTCACCGATGGTAGCCGGTTGCCGGCTGATCTGATCGTCTATGCCACCGGCTACGGATCAATGAATGGCTGGGCGGCGAAACTGATTTCCCAGGACGTCGCGGACAAGGTCGGCCGTTGCTGGGGGCTAGGTTCCGGCACCACCAAGGATCCGGGCCCGTACGAAGGCGAATTGCGCAACATGTGGAAGCCGACGCAGCAGGAAAACCTGTGGTTTCACGGCGGCAATCTGCACCAATCACGGCACTATTCGTTGTACCTTGCGCTGCAGTTGAAGGCGCGTTTCGAAGGTCTCGAGCCGTCTGTCTATGCCCTCGCCCCCAGCCACCACGCAGGCTGACAAAAAAGTCGCCCAACCTCGGTTGGGCGACGCTCTCTTGTTTAAAAAACGCCTACACTTTCGCTCGATCAGCAATGCGTCAATCCTGGGCGTTCGGTGAAGCCGTGAACGCCGTTCGCCCCTACGCCCCTCCTATCGCTGCAGGAGATGACTGTATGCCAAAGAGTCGTTCCCCTTTAACCATGGATTGCTGGAACAAGGCGTGGATCATTCACGGGCATAAACTGGCTTGCCGGCATTGCGGTGCAAAGCAGTGCCCAACAACCGACGAGCACCCTTTCAGGCATACCGACACCTGTGAAATGAGCGCAACGGGGCCTCGTTATCCCTGGAAGGAACTCAATGATCTGCTGAAAGCGGATCTCGCAGAGACCCGAAGGATGCTCCACTGAACCCCCAAATACCGGGGCCCAGAACCGGGCGGCGCAGGCCTCGTCTTCCGGTGGAAACGTGGGGTGCCCGGCAAATCACAGGCAATAAAAAACCCGCCTGAGCGGGTTCTTTTCTATCAAAGCCATTCCAACGTCCTGTCGGCAGCCTTCCGGGCAAATGGCAGATCATCCGTGACCTCCGAAGCCCTTCCTGTGCTTCGGTCGATGGATCCAATGTATGACGCCGGCATCGGTGTGTATACGGCGGGTTTGCGCAAACACGTGTAAGCCTTTCGCTATCGACCATGTCGCGCGTTGCCAGTGCGCTGCCGTTACGTGCGAAGATATGGCCACCGAGCCCTCGGCTATTCAGGATTGAGCAATGCCACAAGAGCGAATCGAAGCACTCCGCCTTCACAAGTCCATACAGGGGCCGATCAATGATCTGGTGCGGGCACTGAACGCCGCCACCACCCGGGAAGACATCGAAAGAGAGGGCGCCATGGAGATAGCGTTCATTCTGGGCCTTGAAACGACACGACGCCTGCGCGCTGCGGACATCGAAGCGCTGTACATCATTTTTGACGACGCTGTGCAGCAACGGCTCAAACAATTGGCCAATTGATCCGGCCTTGAAAGCCGCGCGGTGCGTAAGAGCGGTCCGTCGCTTTCGTGACAGCCCGCCCCACCGTATACAGCATTGCGGGTGGTCAGGCCTGCGCCAGAATACTTTTCAGCAACCCCGGAAAACGCAGTTCGAGCGCGTCGGCTCGCAAGGTATTCATGTGCGTGGTGCCCACATTGCGGGTCTGGACCAGCCCGGCATCACGCAAAACCCGGAAATGATGGGACATGCTCGACTTGGGTCGCCCCCCGTCCAGTTCACCGCACGTCGCTTCGGCGACACTGGCCAGCCGGCGTACGATGTCCAGGCGAACAGGGTCGCTCAGCGCATAAAGCAAACGCTCAAGGGACAGTTCGGACGGCAGAGGATGTTTGAAGGCGCGCATGTGCGCATCATAGCGAGGGGTTTCGCGTAACGCCATATTTCGAATACTATCGAACAAGCGAATCAAACCTACGAGGAATCTGTCCATGTCAGCACTGTTCGAGCCGTTCTCCCTGAAGGACGTCACCCTGCGCAACCGCATCGCCATTCCCCCGATGTGTCAGTACATGGCCGACAACGGCGTCATCAATGACTGGCATCACGTCCACCTTGCCAGCATGGCGCGCGGTGGTGCCGGCCTGGTAGTGGTGGAAGCCACCGCCGTATCGCCGGAGGGACGCATCACCCCCGGCTGTGCCGGTATCTGGAGTGACGAACATGCCCAGGCCTTCATTCCGGCCGTCAAAGCGATCAAGGCCGCGGGTTCGGTGCCGGGCATTCAGATCGCCCATGCGGGCCGCAAAGCGAGTTCCAATCGCCCGTGGGAAGGCGACGACCACATTGCAGCAACGGACCCTGCCGGCTGGCAGACCATCGGCCCCTCCCCGATCGCGTTCGGAGCCCACCTGCCCAAGGTGCCGCAGGAAATGACGCTGGACGATATCGCCCGCGTTCGTCAGGACTTCGTCGACGCCGCCCGCCGCGCTCGTGAAGTGGGTTTTGAATGGATTGAGCTGCACTTCGCTCACGGTTATCTGGGACAGAGCTTCTTTTCCGAGCACTCCAACCAGCGCACCGACGCCTACGGTGGCAGTTTTGACAACCGCAGTCGGTTCTTGCTGGAAACTCTGGCGGCAGTGCGCGAAGTCTGGCCGGAAAACCTGCCGCTCACCGCGCGCTTCGGCGTCATTGAATACGATGGTCGCGACGAGCAGACGCTCAGTGAATCGATCGAACTGGCGCGCCGCTTCAAAGAAGGCGGTCTGGACCTGCTCAGCGTCAGCGTCGGCTTCACCATCCCGGACACCCATATCCCTTGGGGCCCTGCCTTCATGGGCCCGATTGCCGAGCGCGTGCGTCGCGAAGCGGGAATACCGGTGACCTCCGCATGGGGCTTCGGCACGCCGCAACTGGCGAACGACGCCATCAAGGCCGGGCACCTGGACCTGGTCTCGGTCGGCCGTGCTCACCTGGCGGATCCGCACTGGGCGTACTTCGCCGCTAAAGAACTGGGCGTGGACAACGCGTCCTGGACGTTGCCTGCCCCTTACGCGCATTGGCTGGAACGCTATCGCTGAGGCGACGCCGAACCGCAGATGTCGCTCAGGCGGCATCTTTCGGTACAGATGACACAAAAAAATGCGCACCAATGGTCTGTTTTGGTGCGTTATGTGTGTAGCGCATACCCCATGCCGAACCGTCATAATCCTGATTTTATTGGTCGTGATACTCTCGCCGCACTTTTAAACAGGCGTAGATCGTATCTTCCGCGAAGGCCCAGACTCAGGAACCGTCATGTCCAGAATTTCCCACTCCGCTCTGCGCCGTAATTTCCGTCAACTTCTGGCCTCCCAGGCCTGCTTTGAGACCGCTTCGGTATTTGATCCAATGTCTGCCCGCATTGCCGCTGATCTGGGTTTTGAAGTCGGCATTCTCGGGGGATCGGTCGCTTCGCTGCAGGTATTGGCCGCACCGGACTTTGCACTCATTACCTTGAGTGAGTTCGTGGAACAGGCCACCCGCATTGGCCGCGTGGCACAACTTCCTTTTATTGCCGACGCCGATCATGGCTACGGCAACGCGCTGAATGTCATGCGCACCGTCGAAGAGCTCGAGCGCGCCGGCGTCGCGGCACTCACGATCGAAGACACCCTTCTGCCTGCACAGTTTGGACGTAAGTCCACTGATCTCATTTCTGTAGAGGAAGGCATCGGCAAGGTCAAAGCGGCGCTTGAAGCCCGTGTCGATCCGGAGCTGGCGATCATCGCGCGCACCAATGCGGGCGTGCTGTCGGTCGAGGACTGCATCGAACGTACACTGGCCTACGAACAAGCCGGCGCTGACGGCATCTGCATCGTGGGGATCAAGGACTTCGAACACCTCGAACGTATCTCGGAAAAGCTGACCGTGCCACTGATGCTGGTGACCTATGGCAATCCAAAGCTCAACGACAACGCGCGCCTGGCGAGATTGGGCGTGCGGATCATCGTGGCCGGTCACGCGGCCTACTTCGCTTCCATCAAGGCCACCTACGACAGCCTCCGTGCTCAGCGTCAGGTCACGCACAGCACCGAAAACCTCAGCGCGACCGAACTCACCCGTACCTACACACTGCCGGAAAGCTATGTGGCCTGGGCGCAAGAGTTCATGGACGTCAAAGAGTAGTCCTGACGCCCTGGCAAGTCAGCGCCCACCGCTGCACTCGGGTGGGCTCGCAGGGCAGCGTGGGTCAAGTCTGCAGCAAACCGCTGACCTTCTCCAGAGACGGGATCTGCGTGTCGCTGCGGTGATTCACCAGCCACGCCCGTGCCTTCTCTACATCGAAGATCTGCCCCTGGTCCATTAACGCGAGCACCAGCGCATGGGACATCCGGTAGTGGCCGCACGCTGCGCACTTCCTTTCTTCCCAACGCTCAGAGCACGCGAGTTCTTCGGCCGGGCCTGCGCAAATCAAACACGTCATGGGTCTTCCCCCGTTTTTATTATTCGTCATGTCGACCGGTTTATCGGCAACGAATTCCCGATCACTGCCGCTTGACATGCGAATGGCGTGCCGTGGGGACGCGTCGCTGCAAAAACCCCGAACTCGTCCGATTCTGAGCCCTCACATGAGAACGTTCGGGCGCAATCGAGGGAAAGCGCGATGTACAACCTTAAGGTCGCCACTTACAACGTCAACGGCATCGGCACCCGACTGCCCAATGTCTTGCAGTGGCTGGAGCGCGAACAGCCGGACATCGTTTGCCTTCAGGAACTCAAGGCCCCGGACAAAGCGTTCCCGGCACGAGAGCTTGAAGCGGCCGGTTACGGCTCGCTTCACTTGGGCCAGCCGTCCTGGAACGGCGTGGCCATTCTGGCGCGCGACGCGGAGCCGCTGCTGATCCAGAAAGGACTCCCCGGTATGGAGGACGACACCCACGCCCGGTATCTGCAAGCGGCAGCGCATGGACTCGTCGTCGGCTGTCTGTACCTGCCCAATGGCAACCCTCAGCCGGGACCGAAGTTCGACTACAAGCTCAAGTGGTTCGAGTGCCTGATTGACCATGCGAAAACATTACAGTCCAGTGAGCATCCGGTCGTGCTCGCGGGCGACTACAACGTCGTTCCTACCGACGAAGATATTTACAACACCCGCTCGTGGCTCAAGGACGCGTTGCTCCAGCCTGAAAGCCGGGAATGCTATCAGCGGCTGCTCGCCCAGGGCTGGCTTGACTCACTGCGACATGTCTACCCGGAAGAACGCGTTTACACCTTCTGGGACTATTTTAGGAAGCACTGGCAGACGAACTCCGGGCTGCGCATCGATCACCTGCTGCTGAATTCCTCGCTTGCGCCTCATCTGCAGGATGCGGGAGTCGATGCGTGGGTACGCGCAGAGGAACATGCCAGCGATCATGCGCCCACATGGATTCGCCTCGGCGCGGCTCGAAAGAAAACCCGAAAGCCCGCAAGCTCCACCTCCAGATCCGGCCACTCTGCTCCCGCGTCTAGCACACATCGCGAACCGTCCACGCGCAAACCGAATTCCGCCCCCACGCCTGAACCACCCGGTACGTCAAAACCGAAGCGTTCTGCAACGACTGCCGCTAAAAAGTCGGCCCTCCCCGACAGCATCAAACCCGAACTCGCGACACTGGTGGAATCGGCACCTGAGGGCGACTGGCTTTACGAAATCAAATTCGACGGCTATCGGGTCATGGCTCGTGTCGACAACGGCAGCGTGCAACTGTTTACCCGTAACGGTCACGACTGGACGCACAAGCTGCCACGCCAGGCTGAGGCCATTGCCAGCCTTGGGCTCGAATCCGCTTGGCTGGACGGCGAGATGGTGGTGTCTAGCGAGCAAGGGGTTCCCGATTTCCAGGCCTTGCAAAATGCATTCGAAGTGGGCCGCAGCGAGAACATCGTTTATTACCTGTTCGACATGCCATTTCTCAATGGCAAGGACCTGCGTGAAGTGGCACTGGAGCAGCGACGCGAGGCGCTGTCCGAGGTGTTGAAACAGAGCGACGACGATGTGTTGAGATTTTCCGAAAACTTTGGCGAAACCCCTGAGGAGCTGCTCAACAGCGCTTGCCAGATGCAAATGGAAGGGCTGATCGGCAAGCGCGTCGGCAGCGCGTACGTGTCTCGACGCAGCACAGACTGGATCAAGCTCAAGTGCAAACGCCGGCAAGAGTTTGTCGTCATCGGTTACACCGAGCCCAAAGGTGCGCGCAGCAAGTTCGGCGCGCTTCTGCTGGGCCTGCACGACGCGGACAGTGGTGAGCTGCGCTATTGCGGCAAAGTAGGTACCGGCTTCAATGAAGCGTCGTTAACGACGATTTACAAACTATTGCTGCCGCTTGAGATCAAAAAAGCCGCCGTGGTGAATCCGCCCACCGGTTTTGAGGCCAAGGGCGTTCACTGGCTTGACCCGAAGCTGCTTGCTGAAGTCGCGTTCGCCGAGATCACTCAGGACGGCTCTGTAAGGCACGCAGTGTTTCAGGGCCTGCGTAACGATAAGCCCGCGCAGGCGATCACCGAGGAGCGGCCTGCCCCTGCTGAAGCCGCAAAAGCAAAAAAAGCCCCAAAAGCCCCAAAAGCCAAGAAGCAAGCGTCCGCGAAGCCCGCCCATGCCCGGGCTGAAGACGAGAAGACAACGCCGCCCGCCACGTCCGGGAAAATCAGGCTCACGCACCCCGAACGGGTCATCGATCCTGTCAGCGGCGCGACCAAGCGTGATCTGGCTGACTACTACATCAGTGTATCCGAGTGGCTCTTGCCGCAGCTGGCACAACGTCCCGTGGCACTGGTCCGGGCGCCAGAAGGTGTGAGGGGGGAGCTGTTTTTTCAGAAAAACGCCGAGCATCTGGCGATTTCGGGCATCGAGACGATGGGCAAGGCCTATACCGGCCACCCGGTCATGCTGATCAACAACCTCGAAGCCTTGGTTGGGGCGGTGCAGATGAGCGCGATGGAGCTGCATGTCTGGAACGCCGTGACGAAGGATCTTGAGCGTCCCGACCGATTCATTTTTGACCTTGATCCGGACCCTGCGCTCCCCTGGAAAAGCATGATAGAGGCGACTCAGATGACCCAGGCCGTGCTCGACGAGCTGGGCCTGAAATCGTTTTTGAAAACCAGCGGCGGCAAAGGGATTCATGTGGTCGTGCCCCTCACGCCGAAGGCCGACTGGGACACCGTCAAAGCCTTCAGTCACGCAGTCGTCAAACACATGGCCAAACTTGTGCCTGACCGATTCTCCGCAGTCTCCGGCCCCAAAAACCGGGTGGGGCGGATATTCATCGATTACCTGCGCAACGGGCTGGGCGCGACAACCGTCAGCGCCTATTCGGTGCGCACCCGCGAGGGGTTGCCGGTGTCAGTGCCGATTTTTCCGGAAGAAATTCACGACATCAAAGGCGCAGACGTCTGGACGCTGCGCAACCTCCATCAACGGCTGGACCACTTGGACACGGACCCATGGGCCGAATTAGCCAGCACTCGGCAGACCATCACAGCTGACATGCGTGCACGTGTCGGGTTGAAGAAATAGCTGGCCCCATACCGGTGTTGGACGAACAACTGATCGCCGACGGTCCCTGGAAGCCATGAACACCGTGAGCGCTGCACTGACTGCTCGCGATTCTCTGCTCTAGCGCACGCCACAGTGCAAGCCGTTGGGCAAGCTTTCGACATTATCGAAGCGTCAAGTCATGAGCGTCTTCAGCTGCAGTGCATTTCCCAACGCTGCGCCACGAGCCGTGTTGTCGAAAATACACCAGGTCGGGACCCCATCCGTCAGCATGGAAGCGATCTGTCGCGCTTTGGCTTCGATCCACTCCTGCTCGTAGGCGCTGTAATAAATCTGCGGAGACCCGTGCAGCCGCCAATATCGAATGCCGGGCCATCCGCTCGGTGTCCTGTCATTGCGCAGGCGGGACGGGTCAACGGCCACCTGCGCAATGCGGAGGTCGACCAACAGCGCCTGTGCGTCGTACCACGACTCATGGCGGGGCTCTATGACGACATGACCCGAATATCGCGCCCTCAGGATCTCAAAGAAATCGCCCGCAACCACGGGGTCAAACGTCAGTGACGGCGGCAGCTGTATGAGCAGGCAACCCAGGTGATCACCTAAGGCGAGGCATTCCGAGAAAAAAGTGTCGAGTAACCCGCTGCAATCCTTAAGTCGGTTCTCATGGGTGATCGCCTTGGGAATTTTTACTGAGAAACGAAAATCCGAGCCCACGGAATCCGCCCATCTGGCGTAGGTAGTCGGCCGGTGAGAGCGATAGAAGGCGCTATTGATTTCCACCGCATTGAACCGCGACGCATAGCGCTCAAGGTGTGTGCCCTGCTCCGCGAATTGCGGCCAGTGTTCACGGCTTAGCGACCAGCCCGCGCATCCGACGTACACAGGGCGGGCGCTCAAAACCCCATGCCCGTTGAGTCGCAGGGGGAGCCAGACCCCGGCATTGGAACAGCCGCTCTAACGACGCTGATCGTCGCAACGGGCAAGGGTGCTGCGAGCGGTTTGAACAGTGACTGCTCGCGCCTGGGAATCTTCGTCACCGAACGAGCCAAACCCCAACCTCCAGGGGCCGACACATAAGGCCGGTAGAACGCAACAGGATGGAAGAGCTGCATGAGACCTCACTTTGCTGGCAATTGGGAACGAGCGTCCGAGGTCGTGAGCGCGAGCGTCGAAACCATGAATGCGCCAGCGCAGCGCAGCGGTGATCTGCCAACCACCTGAGCAAGCCGCCCACATCGATTGAGGTCACGGAGGGGCCTGCGTTCAAGGCGTCCTGCCGGCATGACGACAGGCGGTCACGTTCAGTTGAGAACGTCGGGACTCAGAATGGCAAGCAAGCAACCGGGATGACGCCGCGTGCCGCCCTGTCAGGGTTCTGGGCCGCGCTCGTGTGACGGGGGCGCAGGCCGCTCGGCGATATGGTCCGTCACGCGTCGCCCCAGGTTTCCGGTCTTGGTCAAGCGCTCGACATGTCGACGCAGGAGTTCTTCCTTTTCCTGCAGTGCCAGGACCATTCTGGCGGTGGACTCAGCGGCCCGAGGGAGGTCCTTTTGAGACAGGTCCACCGAAAGTTCCATGATCCGATTACCCAATGACCGCAGCTCCTCGGCGGTATCGGACAAGTCCTGCACAAGAGAATCGCGCCGCTTTCGCATCCACATACCAGATATCTCACCGTTAGCACTGTTGTTGAGTCTCGCCCCGCACGCCCGAATATATATACGTTCCATCACGCAAAACGGATGCACGCTTGCAGACAACATGCAGCCTTTACGACATTCAGCAAAGGCGGTTCAAACCAGGGAATGGTTCAGCTCGCCAGCATCAAGCGATCACGGCCCTCCTGTTTTCCTTGATACAGCATCTGATCCGCGCGATTGAGCGTGTCTCGGAAGGTTTCGCCAGAATGCATGGTGGCCACCGCCAGCGTTGCTGTGACATTGACCGTCGTCGCTCCACCGACCGCCGTCCGGGCGCGAATGTGCTGCATCAACCGCTCGGCAACCTGTTTGGCTTCTTCAAAGGTCGTATCGGGCATGAGCACCAGAAATTCTTCACCTCCCCAGCGAGCGGCGATGTCGGTCACGCGCACACAGGCCGTAATCACCTCAGCCACCCGTTGCAACATCAGGTCACCCAGATCGTGGCCATGTTGATCGTTGATCCGCTTGAAATGATCAATGTCGATCAGCACGATCGAGGTCGAATCGTCGCCTCGGCCGCCGCCCAGATGTCGCAATTTCTGAAGCACGCGACGACGGGTGTACAGGTTGGTCAGGCTGTCTCGGTGAGCGGAGTGAAACAGGTTCATTTGCATGGTCATGTTGAACCGTACCGTCAGCGCGGTCGCGTGCAGTAACATCGCCGTCGCGGTGAATGCGTTGACGATGCCAAAAATCTCTTGCGCCCTCACGCCAATCATCGCCCCCGGCACCTGGTGCCGGAAGGCAAAGCCGAGTACCGCCACGGCCAGAATCGCGACGCTCAGGCAGGTGCGTCGGACGGGAGACGACTGAAAGCTGAAGGCGATGATCGGAACGATACAGAACATGTAAAAGTGGAAGTTGCTGTCCCAGCCCAGCACCCAGGTGGCAACGGCGGCATGCACGATGATTTCGGCACTGACGAGAAAGCCTGCCCATTGATACCGTCGCCGACGTATGGCGAACAGGCAGCCGACGTAGACCGCGATGCTCAACGCATTCAAGATCCACATGACGGGAATATCCACGATCAGGAATAGCCCCAGCAGCAACACATGGATGGCAAAGGCGATTTGCACGATGGGGATAATATGTTTCCAGTATTCGGCGGTGGCGTCTCGAACGACCTGAAGGCGGTCATCGGCGGAAAGGGTGTTCATCGAGGCGACTCGCAGGAAAGGCTTGAAAGTGTACTGACCGATATTCTTCAATAAAGTGTCGGCCAGCCAATCAAGCAGTTTATGCAGTCTGTCGGATCGCGAGAGCCATCTTCAGCCGATAAGCCCAAACCCGTTCGGGATGGATCAACAAGCGCTGCGCCCCCCGATTGCCCATCGGCGAAAGGCGGCCGCTGAACGCCGTTTTCCGGGTGCCGCCTTCGATGTGAACCGAGACCAAGGCGCCGTCCTTCAGTTGACCCGCGAGGACCATTTGGCCCTGCGCGACGGCACGCTTGAAAAAGTCCTGGCGGCGTTCACCGACCATCGGGGTTCGTTGTGGATGCTCTGGCCCTCCAGCCGCAATGCCACGCCGAAACTGCGCGCCTTGATCGATTACTTCAAAGAGCACATCGCGGCGGTGCCGCAGCCCGCCGTCCGAACCTGACGCCGGCCCGGCGATCCGGAACTCACGCGGGCGCGTTCTCCTTTATGATGGCCGTCTTTGTTCCAGCGGCTGACACGCGGCCTGCTGTCTTCCTCCACAAGCAAGAGATGATTCATGGCGACTCAAGACCTCACGTTTCTTCCCGACCCCGATGCAGACTCCATTTCCTCCGACGTCGCCACGTTCGGCGGTGTCATGGTCTCCACCCAGGTTCCGACCCGTGCCGATGGCAGCCTGGAACTCGGCGACATCACCGCGCAAAGCGAATGCACGCTGCAAGCGTTGAAAGTGGCGCTGGAGCGCGCGGGCAGCTCGATGGATCGCGTCATGCACCTCACCATCTACCTCACCGACATGGCGGACCGCGCCGCCTTCAATGAGGTGTACAAGCGCTTCTTCGCCAAGCCGTGGCCTGTTCGCGCCGCCGTCGGCGTCGCCGCGCTGGCGGTCGAAGGCATGCGCGTAGAAGTCACTGCGATGGCCGCCAAGGGCTGAGTCGCTTCGCTGAACCGGCGGCTTCGTTCACGGCGAGGCCGCCATCGGGCAGTAGAAGGATGCCCGTCAGGCGTTTCGCCGTTACAATGCGCGACTTGCCCGTGACGATCCGACTAAAAAAACATGTCCTTACCCAAGCACCACCTCGAATTGCTCAGCCCTGCCCGCGACACCGCGATCGCGCGCGAGGCCATCCTGCACGGCGCTGACGCCATTTATATCGGCGGCCCCAGCTTCGGCGCCCGTCACAATGCCTGCAACGACGTGAGCGATATCGCCGAACTGGTTGAATTCGCCCATCGTTACCACGCGCGGGTGTTCACCACAATCAACACCATCCTGCACGACAACGAGCTGGAGCCGGCGCGCAAGCTGATTCACGAACTGTACGACGCCGGCGTCGACGCCCTGATCGTTCAGGATCTGGGCGTGATGGAACTGGACATTCCCCCTATTGAACTGCACGCGAGCACCCAGACCGATATCCGCACCCTGGCGCGAGCGAAATTCCTCGATCAGGCTGGCTTTTCCCAACTGGTGCTGGCCCGCGAGCTGAACCTTCAGGAAATCCGCGAGATCGCCGATGAAACCGATGCCGCCATCGAGTTTTTCATCCATGGCGCGCTGTGCGTCGCCTTCTCCGGGCAGTGCAACATCTCCCACGCCCAGAATGGCCGCAGCGCCAACCGTGGCGACTGCTCTCAGGCATGCCGTTTGCCGTACACGCTGAAAGACGATCAGGGCCGCGTCGTGGCGTTCGAAAAACATTTGCTGTCGATGAAGGACAACAACCAGAGCGCCAACATCCGCGCACTGGTCGAAGCCGGCGTTCGCTCGTTCAAGATCGAGGGTCGCTACAAGGACATGGGCTATGTGAAGAACATCACCGCCTATTACCGTCAGCGTCTGGACGATGTGCTTGAAGACCGCCCGGACCTGGCACGCGCCTCCAGCGGCCGTACCGCGCACTTCTTCCTGCCCGATCCGGAAAAGACCTTCCACCGTGGCAGCACGGACTACTTCGTGACCGACCGCAAGATCGACATCGGTGCGTTCGACACCCCGACGTTCACCGGCCTGCCGGTGGGCATCGTGGAAAAAGTCGGCAAACGCGACCTACAGGTCGTCACGCATGACCCATTGACCAACGGCGACGGGCTGAACGTGCTGATCAAGCGCGAAGTGGTGGGCTTCCGTGCCAACATCGCCGAACCTAAAGGCGAGTTTGAAGAAGACGGCGAAAAGCGCTATCGCTATCGCGTCGAACCCAACGAAATGCCGGCCGACCTGTACAAGGTCCGCCCCCATCATCCGCTGAACCGCAACCTGGACCACAACTGGCAACAGGCCTTGCAGAAAACCTCCGCCGAACGTCGCATTGGCCTTTCCTGGCTGGCGCGCCTGCGTGAAGAGCGCCTGGAAGTGACGGCCACCAGCGAAGAAGGCATCAGCGCGAGCGTCGTACTGGGAGGCCCGTTTGGCGCCGCGAACAAACCAGAACAGGCACTGGATCAGTTGCGTGATTTGCTGGGCCAGTTGGGCACCACCCAATACCACGCCACGGACGTCAAACTGGACGCCCCGCAGGCGTACTTCGTCCCGAACTCCCAACTCAAAGCCTTGCGCCGTGAGGTCATTGACGCGCTGACCGCAGCCCGTGTGGCAGCCCATCCTCGTGGTGGTCGTAAAGCCGAAACCAGCCCGCCGCCGGTGTACCCCGAATCGCACCTGTCGTTCCTGGCCAACGTCTACAACCAGAAAGCACGCGATTTCTACCACCGTCATGGCGTTCAGTTGATCGACGCAGCGTTCGAGGCGCACGAAGAAACCGGCGAAGTCCCGGTGATGATCACCAAGCATTGCCTGCGCTTCTCGTTCAACCTGTGCCCGAAACAGGCCAAGGGCGTGACCGGCGTGCGCACCAAGGTCGCGCCGATGCAACTGGTCCATGGCGACGAAGTGCTGACGCTGAAGTTCGACTGCAAGCCGTGCGAAATGCATGTGATCGGCAAGATCAAGGGCAATATCCTCGGCCTGCCTCAGCCTGGCAGCGTGCCGGTCGTGGGACACATCAGTCCTGCCGATTTGCTCAAAACCATTCCCCGCGCACCGCACTGAGTGATGGCCGGGCGCGCCGCAATGGCGCGCCCGGCTGCGAAAACGACGGCCATCGGCGTGATCGCGACGTGACTGTCCAGCGCCCTGCCTCTGCCTCATATTCCACGTTATAAAAGGCGCCCAATGCCTTGTGGAGCCATGTGAATGACTGTCGAGTTTCGTCCGGCGCGACGTTCGGATGCGCGTGAAATCGCCCGCCTGTTTCAAATCACCTCGGAAGGCGCATCAGATTACATCTGGAGTCAGCTGGCTACGCCCGGCCAACACCTGCTCGACGTCGGGGAGGCGCGCTATGCCCGCGAGGGCGTGGATTTTTCCTACGAAAACTGTCTGATCGCCGAGGCGCATGGCGAAGTGGTCGGCATGATGCACAGCTACGTCATGCGTGAAGATCCCGAAGCCCAGTCGCCGACCGACCCTGTGCTCGCGCCTTACGCCGACATGGAGGTGCCCGACACGCTGTACATCTCAAGCCTGGCGCTGCATGAAGGTTGGCGCAACAAGGGGCTGGGGCTTCAATTCCTGCATCGTGCTCAGTCAAGAGCCGAAGCGTTGAGGCTCAAAGGGCTGAGTCTGATCGATTACGCCGCGAACACGGGCGCTCGACGCTTTTACGAACGCCATGGGTTTTCGGTCATAAAGACCTGCCGGATCACGCCTCACCCGATGATTCGCGTGACGGGCGAAGCGTACCTGATGCAGCGGCTTTCCTGAGGGAATGATGTCGGCAGTCCCGGTCGGCGTCAACGGCGCGCCAGTTCATGGCGCGTGCAACCTTCGTAATAGACCTGTTTTACGCCCTCAGGACGCATTCGCGAGGCGCTGTCGTAGGTCTGTTCGGTGATGCCCAAGGCGCTCATGCGCATCCACTGCTGGGGGAAGCGTCGGGCCTGCATCTTGTTCCGCGCCCCGTACAGGGTCAGCCCGGCCAGTTTGTATTGCTGCGCAGTGGCTGCAATCCCGGCACCCCACGTGCATACATCCCGCTCGTTCTTGCTCAAATCTCGCGCAAACAGACTCGATGAAGCACCTGCCGCAACACAAAACACGAAAGCGACCCTGAGAATTTGCATGCAGATCCTTTCCTAACTAACTGATAGGTGGTGGATTTTGCAGATCTTCATAAAAAAGAGGGGCCAGCAGTTTGCCTCTTTTACCCGTCAGGCGACCAATGACACGGGTGACGCCCTGAATCATGGCTGGCGTTTTGACAATTCAGTAACGAAAGCCTGCGCCGCCTGCTACCGTGTAGGAGTTGAGGGTGAACCTTATCGACCGATGACCGGTCGATAGTTGCACCTCTGGCCAGGTCGATCAGTAGCGTTGCGGCGCGTTGATCTGGCTGGCTTTATTTCCAGAAGGACCGTCCATGATCCCTATTCAACGCATCGCCTGGCTCAAAGCATGGGGCGCCCATGGCTTTACGGCCACAGGCGTCGTCCTTGCCTTTCTCGCGACCATCGCGCTGTTCGACAACCAGCCAAAAGCCTGTCTGTTGTGGCTGGGCATTGCCCTGATCGTCGACGGTGTCGACGGCTCGCTTGCGCGCAAGGTCAACGTGCAGTCGGTATTGCCGCATTTCGACGGGTCGGTGCTGGACCTGGTGATCGACTACCTAACCTACGTGTTCATTCCTGCGCTGTTCATCTACCGCTATATTCCGCTGCCGGATTACACGCTCCTGCTGACCACGTCGATCATTCTGGTGTCATCGCTGTTCTGCTTCTGCAACACCGAGATGAAAAGCAAGGACAACTACTTTCAGGGCTTCCCTGCGGCCTGGAACGTGGTGGCGCTGTGCGTTTACATCCTTTCGCCCGCGCCTTGGCTTACGTTCATTACCGTGATCTGCCTGGCGCTGCTGACAGTGACCCGGATGAAGTTTTTGCACCCGTTCCGTGTGCGCCGCTTCATGCCGATCAACATCGCCGTGACCAGCGTCTGGTTTTTGTGCAGCTTTCTGCTGGTCATCAATCACCCGTACAACAGTACGGTCGTGCTGAGCGTCTGGCTCGCCATGTCGGCTTATTTCCTCGGCATCTGCATCTGGCGCACCTCGCTTGAGTGGATCGACAAGGCGCGCGTCTGACGCCGTTCAAACGCCCGACAACAGAAAGCAGCCCACAGGCTGCTTTTTGTTTTATGGGTGATCAACTTAGTCGGGCATCGCCATTGCAGGAACCCGCTTGCTGCGGGCCGCGGTCGGACCCATGGGGTGGGTCAATCAGCATCACCGGTAGCTGACCCACCGCGTTCGCTGCCCTCGTAACCTCGGACGTCTCCCACAGGGTTCGTGTCGTTCTGACGAGGTGAGGAGGACGCTCATACGGTGGGAGCGAGCTTGCTCGCGAATGCGGTGGGTCAGCGACATCGCCCTTGGATGACCCACCGCTTTCGCTGCCCTCGTAACCTCGGACGTCTCCTACAGGTATTGCGGTCAGGTATTGCGGTGTTCCGGCGGGGTTCAGGACCGCGTATAGCTCAGGGGCAACTGCGTCGTCGATTTGATCTGTTCCATGGCGAAGCTGGAGCTGATGTCGGTGATGCCCGACAACTGAATCAGCTTCTTGTAGACGGCGTCGTAGCCTGCAATGTCGGGTACGACGATGCGCAGCATGTAATCCGTGTCGCCTGCCATTCGGTAGCATTCAACAACCTCGGGGAGGGTTGCGATCAAATCGTGAAAGCCGTCAAGCCACTCGGCGTTGTGTTGATTGGTGCGCATGGCCGCGAACACCGTCACCGCGACATTGAGCTGTGCCGGGTCGAGCAGCGCCACCCTACCGCGAATCAGGCCCTGCTCTTCCAGTTTCTGGACGCGCCGCCAGCAGGCCGTGCTGCCTAATCCGATGTTCTCGGCTATTTCGGCGATGGGACGGGTGCAGTCGCTTTGCAGGATGCTCAAAATCGCTTGATCAAACTTGTCCATGGTGTGCGTTTGCCGTTTCAGAGGGGTTTTATGACTTCGAGCGATAAGGATAGACCCGAAGTCTCCCTCGTTCGAAATCATATTCTCTTATTGAAGATTTAATGAGGAAAATATTCTAACAAGTTGCTGAAACAGCGTTCAGTTATCAATTTTTTTTCAGTTCGACGCTAGTAGTATTTTCAGCATTACGGACAGCGCGGAATTCTCCCCATGAGCACACTTCCTTGTTACTTCGATTACGCAGCCACTACTCCTGTCGATGATCGCGTCATCCAGGCAATGGTGGCGTGTCTGGGCCGTGAGGGCACCTTTGGCAATCCGGCCTCCAACTCGCATACCTACGGCAACCAGGCCCGCCGGGCGGTAGAACTTGCGCGGCGTCAGGTCGGCGAACTGGTCGGCACCGATGCCGAGTCGCTGATCTGGACCTCCGGCGCGACCGAGTCCAATAACCTGGCCATCAAGGGCATCGCCTGCGGCGCCAAAGGTCCACGTCGGCATCTGATCACCAGCCGCATCGAACACAAGGCCGTGGTCGACACCGTGCGCCAACTCGAACAAGCCGGTTACCCCGTGACGTGGCTTGAACCCGACATTCAGGGCTTAATCCAGCCGGAGGCGGTGCGCCAGGCGCTGCGTGAAGACACGCTGCTGGTCTCCTTGATGTTGGTCAATAATGAATTGGGTACTGTCACGGACATCGCCACCATCGGCCAGCTTGTTCGCAATCAAGGTGCCCTCTTCCATGTCGACGCTGCGCAAGGCGCTGGCAAACTCGCCATCGATCTGAATGCTTTGCCTGTCGACCTGATGTCTTTTTCCGCGCACAAGACGTATGGGCCCAAAGGCATCGGCGCGCTGTATGTCGGTGAGCGAGCACGTCCGTTGCTGGAAGCGCAAATACACGGTGGTGGCCATGAGCAAGGCTTCCGCTCGGGCACCCTGGCAACTCACCAGATCGTCGGCATGGGCGCTGCGTTTGCCCTCGCCAGCGCCGAGATGGCGGAAGAACTGCAACGGATCAGCACACTGTCGGCCCTCTTACGCAATGGATTGCTGGCCTTGCCGGGCGTGAGCCTCAATGGCGATCCGCAGCAGCGCGTCCCACACACCTTGAATATCTGCGTCGACAGCCCGGGTTTTACCGCCATGAGCCTGTCCAGCGAGTTAGCGGTGTCATCGACATCAGCCTGCAACTCGGCCAGCAGCGGCGCGTCCCACGTGTTGCTCGCCATGGGGCTGAGCCCAGCCCAGGCTGGCAGCAGCTTGCGCCTGAGCCTGGGACGCTACACCCAGGCGGCGGACATAGAAAAAGCCATTGCGGTCATTGCTGGCCGGTTGAGCGCGCCGTCGGCGACGTTCTGGTAGCCATCACCTCAGTAACCTCTCAAGGTTACAGTGGGGAAAGTAACCTTCAGAGGTTACTTTCCTGACAGCTTCAGCACCGCCAGCCCTATGGCAATGCTGACAGTGAAGCTCACCAATGTCCCGAGCAACACGTATTCGCTGAGTGAGCGCTGCTCGGCGCTTTTGATGTCGTTGAAGCGCAGTATGCTTTTGGCGGTCAGCAGAAAGCCGATGCCTTCCCATTGCTGCAGGAGGACGAAGGTCAGAATCAAGACTCGCTCCAGATAGCCAATCAGCGTGCCAGCCCTTTTCAGCGACCCTTCGCTGTTGACGCTGGCAAGCCACGGCGTGAGCACGGCGCCAATCAACGCGGACGCCGGGCGTAAGACCAGCGCATAACCGAGAACGATCAGCAGGTTGTGTGTGCTGAGTACCTCTTTGCTCAACTCACCGGCCCAACCCCAATAGCCTTCGGCACTGAGCCAGACGGCGGTGAGGGCGACCACCTGCAAGGCAAACCGCAAGACGAAGGCAAATCCTGATTGCCATTTGCCGACGAGCCAGCGAATCAAGCCCCAGCAGAGCGCGAAGGTTACGCCCGCCGCCGCAGCCACTTGGGCCTGTCGGTCAAAGGCATACAGCACGACGCCAATCATCGTCCCTTGGGCCAACGCCACCAGCGCGCCACGCACCCGTCCTGGGCCAGGCCTGCGTTCTTGCCATTGGGCATAGCTGTAGTCCAGGAGCATGTTGAGCAGGATCAACACCAGCAGCACCAACGAGGTATCACGCATCGGGCGACTCCTTGGCCTGCAACTCATTGATCCAGTCCCGCGTACACGTCAGGTAGCGATCAAGCAACTTGGCCTGACCACGCTGCAGCGCCTTGTTGATCGCGACCCGTGACTTGCCCAGATTCTCCGCAATGGTTTGTTGATCGCCCGTGCCCAGCAGGTGCGCGTAGTAGGCTTGGGCCTCCACCACCGTCCACTTGTCGAGCGTGGCGGCGACGAATTCGGTGACCAGTCCAGCCGCCCGCAGCAGCGCAGCGTCATGGCTGAAGACGGCCAACGTGAGTTTTTTCATTCCGTCCAACCCCTGCCCAGACAAGACGAACGCCTCACCATAATGCTTACCGGAGGCCGACGGGCCGACACCGATTGCGATACGGGCGTCCCAGCGTTCCCCATCCGGGCTGGCGGCAATCAGGCCCGCGCGTATCGCCAGCGCGCATTCGAATCCGTGGATCGCGTTCTCGGGTACGACTTGAAAACCATCGCCCCGGTACGTGTCAGTGTTTAATCCGTAACGAGCGCCGAGCGCCGTCAGCACACGCTGCAGCCCGTCCAGATACGCCTGGGTATCGGACACGGTCTGTGAGTGCATGAGATCGCCAGTCAAGACAGCCTTGAGGGTCATGAGTACGTCCTGAATCCAGTGCAGGGGTAATGTTCACTATAGGGCAAATACGCAAGGTGTAACCTTAAAAGGTTACTTTCGAGAATGTAACCTCCTGAGGTTACTATTTTTCAACAGAATGGCCCGGTTGGCGGTCATGTCCAACCTCGCGCTCCAAGCAGCGCGCTGGCTGTTCATGGCTCACCCGGTCTCTGGCACAATCGCCCCTCGCTTTTTCGAGACGAGCATGACCATGGACCTGAACAGCGTTCACCAACGCTTGCACACCGGCAGCAAGAAGTGGAGTCAGTACCCGGAAGACGTATTGCCGATGTGGGTGGCCGACATGGACTTCCCGGTCGCTGAGCCGATCGTTCAGGCGCTGACCGCGCGTCTGCAACATCCCCTGCTGGGCTATTCCGTGGCGCAGGACACATTACGCCAAACGTTGGTGGCGCATCTGGCCCAGCACTACGGTTGGCAGGTCAAACCTGAGGAACTGGTGTTCCTGCCCGGTGTAGAACCGGGCGTGAACATGGCGTTGAATGCCTTGGTGCCCGAAGGCAGCGGCGTGCTGGTGCAGACACCCAACTACGCGCCACTGCTGGATGCGCCGGGGCACTGGGACCTGCCACGCATCGACCTGCCCTTCCATGCCGACGCCAATGGCCAGTACCCGACCGACATCGACGCGTTACAGGGTGTCCTGCCCAAGGTTCGCGCACTGCTGCTGAGCAATCCGCACAATCCACTGGGCAAGGTCTTCGACGCGCAAGAGTTGCGCGCCATTGGCGATGCCTGCGTGCAGAACGATGTGCTGATCGTGTCCGACGAGATTCACGCCGACATCCTCTTCGATGGCCGTCGCCACACACCGATCGGGTCCCTGAGCCCGGCCATCGCCGACCGCACAGTGACGCTGATGTCCGCCAGCAAGGCCTGGAACATCGCTGGGATGAAAACCGCGTTCGCCGTGATACAAAACCCCGATCTGCGGCTGCGCTTCAACGCCGGACGCCTGGGCCTGGTGGACAGCGTCAACGCGCTGGGCCTGGACGCCACCCAAGCGGCGTACAGCAAAGGCGCGCCGTGGCTGGCGCGGGTCATTGCCTACCTTCAGGACAACCGCGACTATCTGGCGAACGCAATCAAAACCCGTTTTCCAGGGATCTCGATGAACCTGCCGCAGAGCACCTACCTGGCCTGGCTGGATTGCTCGGGACTGGATATCGAAAACCCTCAGCAGTTCTTCCTCAATGAAGCCAAGGTGGCGCTGAGCGCAGGCCATGAGTTCGGGGACGATTGCGGCCAGTTTGTACGGCTGAACTTCGGGTGCCCACGCTCGATGCTGGAAGAGGCACTGGCCCGCATGGAGCGCAGCTTGCGTCGTTCGTAAGCAGGCCCTGCAGGGCCGGGTGCACCCGCGTCAGAAGTATTTCAACCAGTGGATATCCCGGCGCCGGGCCTTGAGCTCGGCGAACCAGCGCACGGCAGGAAACAACAGCACACTGAGCACGGCGGCACAGGCCCAGACTGCAGCCATTGAATCGAAGCCATAGTAGCTGCCGTGCGACGCGCCCCAGATGGCCAGTGCAAGGACGTACAGGCACTTGAGTACATACAAGTGCAACAGGTAGAAAAACATCGGTGCCGCACCGAAAATCGCCAGCGGCTTCAGCCATCGCTGGCCGTTGCTGCGCTCCATCCACGCGAGCAGCAGCAGCCCCACGCCGAGCGTCAGACTAATGAACAACAGGGACGGCGGGTATTTGGTGATGTTGAAGATGCTCATCACGGTCTGCGTCGTGGTTTCGCCCATCACCCAGTTGCGTTCGCCATAGCCGTTGAGGCTGCGTAACGCCAGAAACAGCGCAAGGATGCCAAATCCCCACGCCATCAGATTCAACTCACGCTTCTCCGGGTCACTGCCCCTGCCGAACCAGGGGCCGGCCGCGTACCCCACGGCAATGACGCCAATCCACGGCAACACCGGGTAGGACGTGCGCAGGCGCAGACTGTCGAGCACCTCGATCCAACCCCGGTCATGCAGAATCGCCCACGGAATGTGCAGGAGAGAGCCCGCCGCGAAATGCACATCGTCCAACAGGTTGTGTCCGCCAATGATGACCAGGCCGACGGCGGCCAGCCATCCACGGGGCAAGGCCACCAGCGCTGCCAGCGCCAGCATGCTCAGGCCGATGGCCCAGATGACCTGCAGATAGATCACCGTCGGCGGGAACTGAAACGTCCAGGCAAAATTAACCAGCGTCAGCTCCAGTGCAATCAACACTAATCCGCGCTTGAACAGAAAACCGGCGACCTGACCTTTACCGGCATGGCGTTCACCGTACAAATACGCGGAGAGACCGGTGAGGAACACAAACAAGGGTGCGCAGAAATGCGCCAGGGTGCGGCTCAGAAACAGATCCAGCCCCGTGCTGGTGACATCCATGGGGTCCGACACCTGACGATGCAGAAAGAACGTTTCGCGCACGTGGTCGAGCAACATGAGCAGAATGATCAGGCCACGTAATGCATCGATCGATTGCAGACGTGCCGGGCGCTGGAGCGCGACGGGCGCGACGGGCGCGCTTGTGGTTTCTGTTATTGGCGGTACGCGTCGTGCAAGGTCGGGAAGAAGACTGTTCATACAAAGACGGATTCTCAGAGCACAGGAGTCATTCGAGCGTCAGGCGCTCGTCACAGAGAGTTATAACATAACATCTCGTGCGAATAATCTGGCAATGAAAATCCGTGAATGGCGCTGGCGAGCGAGGCAGTCAACGCTGCCGCGCCCTGTTCTCTCGGCTCAGTAGCCCAGTGACAGCCCGGTATTGCGGCGTGGATCATTGGCGCCGTAGAAACGGTTATTGCCGACCGGTTTGCCACCCAATGAGGGTGCGCCGACCAGAATCGCCGCCAGGTGATTCGCGTCTTGAGGCTCGGCGAACTTATGGCCCCAGCTTTCAAGGATCTTCTGGGTGTCGGGACTCACCGCGAAGCGCTCCAGGTTGGTGGTTTCCGGCATCCATTGCTGGTGGAAACGCGGCGCGTCAACCGCTTCCTGAATGTTCATGCCGTAGTCGATGACGTTCAACATGGTCAGCAGCGTGGCGGTGATGATCCGGCTGCCACCCGGCGTACCGACCACCATGACGGCCTTGCCATCCTTGGTGACAATGGTCGGGCTCATCGACGACAGCGGCGTCTTGCCCGGGGCGATGGCGTTGGCCTCGCCCTGGATCAGGCCATACATGTTCGGTACGCCGACCTTGGAAGTGAAGTCGTCCATCTCGTCGTTGAGGATGACACCGGTCTTGCTCGCCATCACGCCCGCGCCAAACCAGTCGTTGAGCGTGTACGTGACAGACACCGCATTGCCCCACTTGTCGACGATGGAGTAATGAGTGGTGTTATTGCCTTCATGGGGCGCGACACCCGGTTTGATGTCCTGTGAAACACCGGCTTTTTGCGGCTCGATGGCGGCACGCAGTTTCGCCGCGTAGTCACGGTCGAGCAGGTGGTCGATCGGGTTCTTCACAAAATCCGGGTCGCCGAGGTAACTGTTGCGGTCGACGTACGCGTGGCGCATGGCCTCGATCTGGTAATGCATCCCTTGCGCAGAGTGATAACCCAGCTCTTGCATCGGGTAGCCTTCGAGGATGTTCATGATCTCGCAGATCACCACGCCGCCGGAGCTTGGAGGCGGCGCCGAGACCACGTGGTAGCCACGGTAATCGCACTCGATGGGCGCCAGTTCGCGGGTTTTGTATTTATCCAGATCCGCCTGGACGATGATGCCCTTGCCTGCCTTGCTCGAGTCGACGATGGCTTTGGCCACCCACCCCTTGTAGAAACCGTCGGTGCCCTTCGCGGAGATTTCCTTGAGGGTTTTCGCCAGGTCTTTCTGCACCAGCTTGTCCCCGACCTGCAGCGGCTGGCCCTTGTTCAGGAAGATCGTCCCCAGGTCCTTGGCGTCTGCCTTGAATTCATCGGTCGCGGTGTGCAGAAGGTCAACGTCACCCTGCCCCAGGACAAACCCGTTCTCGGCCAGCTTGATCGCAGGCGCAATCACTTCTGCCCGCTTCCTGGTGCCGTATTTGCTCAACGCCGTCTCCATGCCGGACACGGTTCCCGGCACGCCCACGGCGAGATGCCCTTTGGAACTCAAGTCAGGAACGACGTTGCCGTCTTTGTCCAGGTACATGTTGGCGGTGGCGGCTTGCGGGGCTTTTTCACGGAAATCCAGGAAGGTCTTGCGGCCATCAGCGAGCTGAATGGTCATGAAACCACCACCGCCCAGATTGCCGGCTGCCGGGTAAACCACCGCCAGCGCATAGCCCACGGCAACCGCGGCATCGACGGCGTTGCCACCGGATTTGAGAACGTCCACGCCCACGCGGGTCGCGAGGTGTTGCGCCGTGACCACCATACCGTTTTCGGCAGCGACCGGTGCAACGGAAGCCGCGTACGTGGATGAAAAAGCGAGGGTAAATGCTGTCGCAATCAGCGACTTGGCCAAGGGTTCGTACTTCATGTGTCGACTCTCTTTATTCTTTTGAATGTGGAACAGCATTGAACGGGTCGAACCGTGATGGGGATGCTCCCTCTCGCGATTCGCCCGGCATCCTTGCGACTGCAGATGCACATTTTTTTGGGAGCGTTATTCAGCGACCACTACCGCGTGTGAAGCCGCACCAAAGTAGCGCGTACCGCACAACTAACCTAGTACTCATGACAGGATATTTCACGGAATCGTCGTGGTTTTACTGGCACGTTCGTTCCATGAAAAATGCGTCAGGTGCTGCACGACACGCGCGTATACGCGTAACCTAGGGCCTGCGTCCGGTCGCATGAGAGTCATCACGACCACCCCGGACGCCACGACAAAGGACGTCATAGACTTGCTGAGAAGGCCTGCCCTGGTGAAAAAAATCCGACCCGCCGAGCCACATTGCTGATGGCCAGAACCTTCCGTTCGCTGGCCGTTTACAACTTCCGCGTCTGGTCCCTGGGCGGGATCGTCTCCAACATCGGCACCTGGATGCAACGCACGGCGCAGGACTGGCTGGTGCTTACCCAGCTCACCGAACAGAACGCCACCGCGCTGGGCATTGTCATGGCCTTGCAGTTCGGACCGATGTTGCTGCTTCTGCCCATCAGCGGCTACGCAGCCGATCACTTCGACCGACGTAAGCTGCTCATCGGCACGCAACTGGCGTTTGCCGCCTCGGCTTTGGGGCTCGGGCTGCTGACGGTCACAGGCCATGTCCAGTTGTGGCACGTGTACTTCTTTGCGCTGGTCTCCGGCTGCGTTGCTGCAATTGATGCCCCGGCGCGGCAGACTTTTGTGTCCGATCTGGTCGACGAGTCCTACCTGAGCAACGCTGTCGCATTGAACTCGCTGTCGTTCAACGTGGCGCGAATGGTCGGCCCGGCGGTGTCCGGATTATTGATCCCCTGGGTGGGCAATGGCTGGGTGTTTCTGCTGAACGTGCTGACGTTTGTCGCGATGATCGTCTCGCTGTGCAAACTGCGGAAAAACCAACTGCACGCCCGCGAACGCCCTCCCCGTGTTCGCGGCCAACTGGCCGAAGGTTTCCGCTACGTGTGGGCTCGCCCTGACCTGAAAGCCATCCTGTTGATGCTGTTTCTCATGGGCACGTTCGGCCTGAACTTCCCCATCTACATCTCGACCATGGCCGTCACGGTGTTCGACGCCGACGCCAGCCATTACGGCCTGCTGACGTCGCTGATGGCCGTGGGTTCGGTGACCGGTGCCCTGCTTTCTGCGCGACGCTCCCGCCCGGGTCCGATGCTGCTGTTCTGGGCCTGCGCGTTGTTTGGCGGGTGCTTCGTGATCGCGGCGCTGATGTCGAACTTCTGGCTGTTCGGCGGCCTGCTGTTCGTGCTGGGAATTTCGGCGCAGACCTTCACCACTTCGGCCAACAGCATGGTGCAGCTGTCGACCGATCCGTTGATGCGAGGCCGGGTGATGGCGATTCTGCTGGCGACCACCTTGGGCGGCACGCCCGTCGGCGCGCCCATCGTGGGCTGGGTCGCCGATCTGTTTGGCCCGCGTTGGGCCATGGGCATTGGCGCTGCCTCGGGGTTGTGGGCAGCGCTGGTCTGGTTCCGATATCAGCGTAGTGTCAGAACCCCATTGGCAACCTGAGCCTGATCCGGCTTCGATGGCAGTCGCCTGTCGCCGACAGCACTGGGCCTTTGGGAGCGATCAGAACCAGCGGTCGTTACGCTTACGACCCCGGGTCAGCGCAGGCAGGATCAAGCCGAGCAACAACCCCGCGCCCGCGATGCTGCCGCCATACACCATGTAACGCATGAGCACCTGGTTGTTCTCGTCACCGAGTTTGGCCTGGGTAGACCGCAGCTCCGACTGGGCGTCGGTCAGTTGGGCGTTGAGGTCCTTGGTGCGGGCTTCCAGCTCATCCACCAGTTTCTTGCGCGAATCGAGCGTCTCCTGCATGCCCTGGACCTTGGTTTTCCAGTCGTCGTCGATGGTTTTCAGCTGGGCACTGAGGTCGGCGACTTGCTGAGTCAGTTGCGGCAAACGCTCGGCCTGGCCGGGCACTTCCTGCAGATCGGCGGAGGGGATCCACACCGTGTCGCCGGCATTGCCGCGCACCTGGCTGTAATCGCCCTGGGTGGTGAGCAACTCGACTTTCTGACCTGATTTCAACGTGCCGACGATGCGATAGCCATCTGTCGGGCCGCTGCGAACGTAGGTGCTCAAGGTGTCGTTGACCCAGCGATCCTTGCCTTCCGCCTGGGCCTGCGCGGCGAGACCAACGGTCAGGAGGGTTCCCAGCAAGCCGGCACTGAGCAAACGGCGTCGGGCGCCCGGCAGCAAGGAGGATGAAAGGGAAGCAGAAACGGGAGGAGATAGAGACATGGGTGATCTTCGACAAAAATAAAAAGAAAGGCCGGATGGTCGGGCCGCATGCAATGGACAAAAGCCTGATCGGCAGCGACGAGCAAGGCGCTGCAACCGCTGGAGAAGGCAACAACGCGCAACGAAATTCATAAAACACCGGGGCCTCGTGACCCGGCGCACCGCGCGCGCAGTGGTCAACAGACCATTCAAACGGTGTCAGGTTCACTACAGGAAGGTGACGTTCGTCCGGGAAATGCCGCAGCGGGGCTGACAACGGTAAGTCTGTGGGAGCAAGGTTGCTCGGGAACGCAGCGTGTCAGCCGCCGAAAATGGAGACTGTCCCGGCGCATTCGCGAGCAAGCTCGCTCCCACGTGGTCCCACGGGAGCGACCAAATCCGTGGCTGATTGCAAGCACTGTGGAAGTGAGCTTGTTCACGAAGACGCCGGCAATCCCAATACATTGATGTGGGGCATGAGTCAGCCTTCGCGAGCGAGCGCCCACAGCATCAGGCACAGTCACGCAGCACTAGGGGCACAAGAGAAATGGCGGAAGGCAGCGGGAGTCGAACCTGCCCGGGAACGGCTGCCGTCCCCAACCGGGTTTGAAGCCCGGCCGCGCCACCGGGCGCGATTGCCTTCCATGATCGAACGGACCGTCTCGGAACGCTTCACCCCTGAGCGTCAGGCGTGGACGCCTGCGCCAGAGCATTGTCCCCCCGCACCTGGCGCTGATCACCGATACGACGGGTGAAACCGATACGGTCGAAATACTCGAGAATCTGGATACTGCGCTTGCGGCCGATGCCCAGCCTGTCGCGAAACGCTGCCGCTTGAATCACCGGATCAGCCGCAGACAGTTGCAACAGCATAGCCACCATTTCCCGAATTGTGGACTCCAGATAAAACAGATCACGCACCACCTGATGCACCTGCCCGATGCGCGCCAGCTTGCGCAGCAGCAAACGCGTGTCCGCTTCGGTGCGTCCGGTGGCCGTGGCAAGGACGCGCACCCACGGCGGGTCGAAGCGCGCCTGCTGCATCAGGGGCGAAAGGCGCTGCCAGAACTGCTCGTCTTCGTCATTGAGCTTCACTTGATGATCCGGCAGGTGCAGCCATGGCCCGCTGCTGGCGACCGCGCCTGCGGCAAGCAATTCGTCGATCAAAGCGATGAATGCCGGACGTTCCAGTGGCATTGCGGCGAAACGCCGTAGCCGGTCGCGATCAGGCCCGAGCTGGTCGGGCTCCTGCTCATGGAAGCGTCCCAAGTGCTCAAGCAATGCATGTTGCAGGGCCCGCCACCGAGCCTCGCTGAACAACAGCTCCCCCTGTCGAGTGAGAATGATCCGGGTTTCGGACGGTAATCGCCACGTCGCACGCAGGCGATTGAACTGCCGTTCCAGGCGCTGTGGATCGAGGCCAGTTTCGCTGTGCGCGATCAGCGCGGGCAGTGCTGTTTCAAGGTCCGGCGCGCCAGCAAGAATGTTCAGCGTCGCCAGCCGCTCGACGCTGCGGCGCTGACGTGACGGTGCGAAGGGGTCGAGCACCCGGCCGCCACCCAGGGTGCGTTGCGCGCTTTGGTCGCGCACCACCAGACGATCCCCATGAACCGCGTGCACCGGCGCATTGAGCAGCAGTTGCGCGCGCATGCGCCCACCGGGAGCAAGGCTCACACCTTCCAGCAAGGCAACGCGGGCGGTGACGTCCTGGGTGCCAATGTGGACGTGGACGGGGCTGAAGTGCGCGAACGCGCGCGTTTCACTGCTCAGCAAATGCAGGTCGATGTCGATCCTCCGGGTCGGCGCGAACAGCCATTCGGCGAGCAGCCAGTCGCCCCGATGAATGTGTTCCAGGGAAAGCTTCTCAGCGCTCAGATTCAGTGCCACACGTTGCCCGGTGCGAGCCTGTGTCGCGGTCTGGTTTTGTGCGTGCAGACCACGGACGCGCACGTTCTTGCCGGATTGCCCAAGCAGTAATGTGTCGCCAACGCTCACTTCCCCGGCCAGCGCAGTCCCGGTCACGACAATACCGGCACCGGACACGCTGAATGCCCGGTCGATGTCCAGTCGAAAGCCGTCCCGGTCGCTGCGTTCCAGCACGCTGTTCTGAGCATTGAGCAAGGCCTGACGCAAGGCGTCGATACCTTCGCCCGTGAGGCTGGAGACGTCGAACTGCGGCGCATCGGCATACGGACCCGACGCCAGCAGGTGACGAAGCTGCGTGCGGACCTGCTGCACACGGGCCGAGTCGACCCGATCGCACTTGCTGATCACGACCCGCAACGCAGGAATTCCGAGCAATTCGACGATTGCCAGGTGCTCGCGGGTCTGAGGCATCACACCGTCGTCCGCCGCGACCACCAGCAGCACCAGATCGATACCTTGTGCGCCGGCGAGCATGTTGTGAATGAAGCGCTCGTGGCCGGGCACATCGATGAACCCGGTCAGGGGCGCATCGGCAGCAAGGGGCGCGTACAGGTAACCCAGGTCGATGGTGATGCCGCGCTCGCGTTCCTCGCGTCGGCGGTCGCCCGCTTGCCCGGTCAGCGCTTCCAGCAACGCCGTCTTGCCGTGGTCGATGTGTCCAGCGGTCCCGACAATCACCCCGCCTCGCCCTCCCACCGCAACTGATTCAACTGGCCCGTCCAGCCCGCTTCGTCGTCCAGTTGTCGCAGATCCAGCCAGAGTGCGTCATCGTCGATACGCCCCAACACCGGGATCGGCAGGTTACGCAGCCCGGCCTCCAGCGCATGGAGCTGACGGCCGCGAAGCTTTTTGGAGACGATCGGTCGTAAACACAACGAAGCGCTGGGCAGCCGCGCCACCGGCTGACTGCCGCTGCCGATCATCCCGAGGCTAGGCTGCACGGCCACGCCCCAGGCCTCGCCCAGTGTCCTGGCCAGCAGCGGTCGAAGGCGTTCGGCCTGGGCGAGGATTTCACCTTGCGGACGCGTCAACAGGCGCAGGCTGGGCAAGCGCGCCGCCAGACGATCCGGATCGCGGTAAAGGCTCAGCACCGCTTCCAGCGCAGCCAGGGTCAGCTTGTCCACGCGCAACGCGCGTTTGAGCGGGTTCTTTTTGATTTTCGCAATCAGCGCTTTGCTGCCGACAATCAAGCCGGCCTGCGGGCCGCCGAGCAGCTTGTCGCCGCTGAAGGTCACGATGTCCGCACCTTCGGCCAAGGTCTGGCGCACCGTCGGCTCGGCCGGCAACCCCCAGCGCGTGAGGTCCAGTAAGCTGCCGCTGCCCAAGTCTTCCAGCAGCGGCAGTTCGTGCTCATGGGCGATGCTCGCCAGTGCCTGCGTCGGCACACTCGTGGTGAATCCCTGAATGCTGTAGTTACTGGTGTGAACGCGCATCAGCAAGCCCGTACGCGGATTGATCGCGGCCTCGTAATCCTTGGCGTGGGTGCGGTTGGTGGTGCCGATCTCGTGCAGCTTCACGCCCGCCCGGGCCATGATGTCCGGGATGCGAAACGCGCCGCCAATCTCGATCAGTTCGCCGCGCGAGATGATGCCTTCCTTGCGCGCGCCCAGGCTGTTGAGCGCCAGCAACACCGCCGCCGCATTGTTGTTGACGACGGTCACGGCCTCGGCGCCGGTCAGTTCACGAATCAAGCCCTCGATCAGGTCATCGCGGTCGCCGCGCTTGCCGCTGTTGAGGTCAAACTCAAGGTTCAGCGGGTAACGCGCGGCGGTCTGGATGGCCTCGATGGCTTCCTCGGGAAGCAGCGCCCGGCCCAGGTTGGTGTGCAGCACTGTGCCCGTCAGGTTAAATACCCGGCGCACCTTGCTCCGGTGCTGGATCGCCAGGCGCTCCGATGCCCTGCCCGCCAATACCTCACTGCTGAGCTCCGCTGCACTGGTGCGGCCTGTCATGGCCGACTCACGCACGTCATCGAGCAACTGGCGCACGGTGGCCAGCAACGCGTCGCGTCCATAGCGGTCGATCAGGGGATGGCAGGCGGGATGACGCAACAGGCTGTCGACAGAGGGTAAACGCGGCGGGATCGAGGCAAGGTTTGCGGGCATTCATGTACTCCGATAGCGAAAAAACAGGTAGGGCTACCCAGTTGCCACACAGCACCTGTGGGAGTGAGCTTGCTCACGAAGAGGCCGGTACACCCAACACATTGATGGTGCCCTGAAAACAGCTTTCGCGAGCAAGCTCACTCCCACGATGGATTTCATCCGCTTTGCAGTATCAGAGTGTCTTGAAAACCTCCTGACACCGAAGCCGGGCTGCAACTGAACAATGAGTGTAGACGCCCTTTTCACTCGCCCCCAGGCGCCAGCATCAGGTTCGGTGCCAGCCGCTGGATACCGTCCAGGTCCAGGCGCATGTCCAGCATCAGGCTCGCCAGGTCCGCCGACAACGCCTCGGCTTCGGCATCACACTCCAGATAAATCTGCTTGAGGTACGTGTTGCAGCCCGGACAGACCTCAGCCCGCAACGGCGCCTTGTCCACCGCCACGCGGTCATCGTTCAGGCTGACGTACTTCAAGCCTTTGCTCTGTTCGCAATACACGCATTTAACCCGCACCACATGCCATTCACAGGCACACAGCGAACACACGAGGTAGCGCAGACCGTTGTATTTGCCGCGATGACGAATGACGCCCGCCATCGCCGGTGAACCACAGGCCGGGCACTGGCCCAGGCTGTCGCAGGGTGTGAGATCGGTAAATGACAGCGTCAGCAACCAATGGCTCCAGGCCGACTGCAGAGCAGCGCCGAGAAATGGCACCACAGCAGCAGGCAGGCCCGCGTACTGACCGCTGAGCAGTGAAATCGCCCACGCTTTGCGCTCTCCTTCGTCTGCAGCGCGTAACTCGGCTACGGCCTGCTTGACGTGATCGTGTGCCAACGGTTGAAAACGTTCGAGCAGTGCCTCCAGGTACTGCTGCCAGTGCGCCTCGCGAACCAGGCTGTCGGCCGCAAGCGGTGGCAGCCCGTGCTGACGGCACACCTCAAGACGGCCGCTGTCCGGGACCCAGTCGCTGGGTGGCTGATCGAGCAGATCCTGTTGAACCCGACACAGCGCCGCGATCAGATGCAGGTAGTCGGCCAGAGGATGTCCCTCGGCGAGCTGCTCCAGGCGTGCGGCTCGCACCGTAAACAGGTTGGCGGGCGGGAGGTAGAGGAACGGCAGGGAATAAGCCCCCGCCTGCGCCTGGATTTCTTCGGGTTCGAGGGTCTGACTCAACGCGTCATCCTTTCTTGGTTACACGAGGCTGCGCCTGAACCGGCGGGCCTTCTTCATCGACGATCTTGCGATACCATAACGCGTGGTGTTTCTTCGCCCAACGGCGGCTGACCCAGCCATGCAGCATGGCGCTCACCGACCCCTTGATCCAGATACCGGCATAAATATGCACGATGATGCTGGTGATCAGCACGAAGCCCGCCAACGCGTGCACCAAAGCGCCAAGACGAATCACCGTGATGCCGAAGTACTCGCTGAAGTAGGCACGCCAGATCACCAGACCACTCAACAGCAACGCCAGCATGCACAGCAGCAGCGTCCAGAACAGCAGCTTCTGACCGGGGTTGTATTTGCCAATCGGCGGCACGCCCTCCTCTGAGTTGACCATCACCCGGTCGATCCGCCTGAGCCAAAGGCGGTCATTGGGGATGAACAGGTTGGCGCGCCAGAACCGGATCACCAGTCCCAGGAAGAACACAAACATCGCCACGCCCATGAACGGGTGCAGGATGCGCGTCCATGGGCCTCCGCCAAAGAGGTTGGTCAGCCAGAACATCGCCGGATGAAACAAGGCCAGCCCCGATAACCCTGCCATGAAGAACAGAATCGCCACCAGCCAGTGGTTGGTCCGCTCGTTGGCGTTATAGCGCAGGATGGTCTTGCCGGGTTCACGGTTTTCGCTCATGGCCGCTGCTCCCCTTCAGGTCCCGTTTTATGGGGGTCGTAGACATGCACGGCAGGGTCGACTTCGTGCACGCTTGGGTCTTTTACAGGTTCGTGCTCGTCTTCCTCGCGTTGCGGCCCGATTCGCACGTAATGGAAGAAGCCAGCCAGCACCGCGACGCCCATGGCAAGCAGCCCCAGCGGTTTGCTGACACCTTTCCACAGCCCCACCAGCGGGCTGATTTCCGGGTCCTTCGGCAGGCCGGCGTACAGCCTGGGATCATCGGCGTGGTGCAGCACGTACATCACGTGGGTGCCGCCGACCCCGGCAGGGTCATACAGACCGGCGTTCTCAAACCCACGGGACTTCAGATCGACGACCCGCTCGGCGGCATGCACTTTCATGTCTTCCTTGGTCCCGAAGACGATGGCGCCGGTCGGACAGGTCTTCACGCACGCCGGCTCCAGCCCCACCGAGACGCGGTCCGAGCACAGCGTGCATTTGTACGCCTTGTGGTCTTTCTGCGAGATCCGCGGAATGTCGAACGGGCACCCGGTGATGCAGTAGCCGCAACCGATGCAGTGGTCCTGGTTGAAATCGACGATACCGTTGGCATGTTTGATGATCGCGCCGGGGCTTGGACACGCCTTCAAGCAGCCGGGATCGGCACAGTGCATGCAGCCGTCCTTGCGGATCAGCCACTCGAGGTTGTTGTCGGCGGTTTCGTGTTCGGTGAAGCGCATCAGGGTCCAGGTCTCGGCGCTCAGGTCCTGCGGGTTGTCATAGGTGCCGTGGTTGTGGCCCACCTCGTCGCGCAGCTCGTTCCATTCCGAGCACGCGACCTGACAAGCCTTGCAGCCAATGCATTTGGTGGTGTCGATCAGCTTGGCGACCTCATCCAGTTGCCTGACCGACGAGGGCACCGTGGTGGTGGCTGAACGTGCAGTGATGTCTTGAATGGCCATCAGATTTTCTCCACGTTCACCAGGAACGATTTGGATTCCGGGGTTTGCGAGTTACCGTCGCCCAGGAACGGCACCAACGTATTGGCCAGGTATCCGTTGCGGGTGGTGCCGGTGAAGCCCCAGTGGATCGGGATGCCCACTTGGTGCACCACCTGATTGTTCACCTGCAACGGCCGGATTCGCTTGGTCACCACCGCGACGGCCTCGATAAAGCCGCGCTTGCTGCTCACCCTGACCCGATCCCCCGCGACAATGCCTTTCTCCTTGGCCAGCGCTTCCCCGATCTCGACAAACTGCTCAGGCTGCGCAATCGCATTGAGCCGGCAATGCTTGCTCCAATAGTGGAAGTGCTCGGTCAATCGGTAACTGGTGCCCGCGTAAGGGAAGTCCTTGGCCACCCCCAACGAATCCCACACCGAATCGAATATGCGCCCAGCAGGATTGCTGGTCGCCTGTTTGTTGTTGGGGTGCAGCGGGTTGATGCCGATCGGCGTTTCGAACGGCTCGTAGTGTTCCGGGAATGGCCCCTCGTTCATCTTGTCGACGGCAAAGAACCGAGCCACGCCTTCCGGGTTCATGATGAACGGATTCATCCCGGCTTCCGGTGCGGAGGTCACGACGAAGTCCGGTACGTCAGTGCCCGTCCAGGCTTTGCCGTTCCACCAGATCAGCCGTTTCTTTGGATCCCAGGGTTTGCCTTGGGTGTCCGCCGACGCGCGGTTGTACAAAATCCGCCGGTTGCTCGGCCAGGCCCAGGCCCACCCTTGATGCTGGTGCATGTCATAAGGGTCGCTGTTGTCCCGTCGTGCCATCTGGTTGCCGGCTTCGGTCCAGCTGCCGCAGAAAATCCAGCACCCAGACGCCGTGCTCCCGTCATCCTTGAGCTGGGAAAACCCGGTCAGCTGCGCGCCACCCTTGATGGCCGCGCCTGAGAAATCCGTGAAATCCATCGTGGCGGCGCCGTTGATCTCCTTGGCGATCTCTTCGGGCGACGGTTCCTCAGGCACCTTATACGGCCAGCTCAGTTTCAGCAGCGGTTCGGCATACGCACCGCCTTGTTCCTGATAGCGCTTGCGCAGGCGCAGGAACAGTTCGCTCATGATGCGGATGTCGGTGGTGGCTTCGCCGGGACCGTCCGCGCCTTTGAAGTGCCACTGCAGCCAGCGGCTGCTGTTCACCAGCGAGCCGTCTTCTTCGGCAAAGCAGGTCGTGGGCAGGCGAATGACTTCTGTCTGTATGGCGTCAGTCTGTACATCGTTGTACGGGCCGACCTTCTGCCAGAACTCGGACGTCTCAGTCGCCAGCGGGTCCATGATCACCAGCCATTTGAGCTTGGCGAGCGCCTTCATCACCCGGTTCTTGTCCGGCAACGCCGCGATGGGGTTGAACCCCTGGCAGATATAGCCGTTGACCTGGCCCTTGCCCATCATGTCAAACATTTTCAGGATGTCGTAGTTGGGAATATCGAGCTTCGGCAGCCAGTCATAGCCCCATTTGTTCTCGGCCGTGGCATTGGCGCCATACCAGGATTTCATAAGGCTGACGTGGAATTTGCTGTAGTTCTGCCAGTAGGACAGTTGCCCTGGGCGCAGGGGTTTCTGCGTGCGTTTGGTGATGTAAGCGTCGTAGTCCTGCTCCGCATCGGAGGGCAGGGTCAGGTAACCCGGTAGCGAATTGGACAGCAGCCCGAGGTCGGTAAGGCCTTGAATGTTCGAGTGACCGCGCAAAGCGTTCACGCCTCCGCCTGGCATGCCGACGTTCCCCAGCAGCAGTTGCACCATCGCCGCGCTGCGGATGATCTGCGAACCAATGGAGTGCTGCGTCCAGCCCAGCGCGTAGAGAATCGTCATGGTCTTGCCCGGTGCCGCGCAGGTGGCGATCTCTTCCCAGATCTTCATCATCCGGTCCTGTGGCATGCCGCAGGTCAGGCTGGCGATTTCCGGGGTGTAACGGCTGTAATGCTGCTTCATCAGTTGATAGACGCAATGGGGGTCCTGCAGGGTCGGGTCGACTTTGACAAACCCGTCCTCGCCCAGCTCGTAGCCCCAACCCGATTTGTCGGTGTAGAGGCGCTTGGCCGCGTCGTAACCACTGAAGATACCGTCTTCAAAGCCATAGCCGGCTTTGACGATGAAGGACACATCGGTGTAATTGCGCACGTATTCGTGCTGAATCTTGTCCTGAGTCAGCAGGTAGTTGATCAACCCGCCCATGAACGCGATGTCGCTGCCGGTGCGGATCGGCGCGTAATAGTCGGCCACCGACGCAGTCCGCGTAAAACGCGGGTCGACCACGATCAGGCGCGCCTTGTTATGCGCCTTGGCTTCGGTCACCCATTTGAAACCGCAAGGGTGTGCTTCTGCTGCGTTGCCGCCCATTACCAGGATCAAATTCGCGTTAGCGATATCGGTCCAGGTATTGGTCATGGCTCCACGGCCGTACGTCGGGGCAAGACTTGCCACCGTCGGGCCATGTCAGACACGTGCCTGGTTATCGAACCCCAGCATGCCGGTTGCACGAATGACCTTGTGCGTCATGTAGCCGGCCTCGTTGGACGCCGCGGACGCTGCAAGGAAGCCCGTGGTCAGCCACCGGTTGACGGTCTGGCCCTTGTCGTTCTTCTCGATGAAGTTGGCGTCGCGGTCGGCCTTCATCAGGTCCGCCACGCGGTCCAGCGCTTCGTCCCAAG
>Ga0308163_10000498_pt1 | contig 68422 bp, 56 predicted proteins | sample PhyTR1_FD_201037 | JGI IMG/M metagenome (GOLD analysis project Ga0308163, IMG submission 201037) | Phyllosphere microbial communities from UC Gill Tract Community Farm, Albany, California, United States - DLSLT.R1 | ecosystem: Host-associated > Plants > Phyllosphere > Unclassified | place: USA...
CCACCGGTCTTGGTGATTTTGACGCCGCCGAATTCAGCTTCGTCAGTCAGTACGCGCACATTCTTGAAACCTTGGGAGCGAATCAACTTCGCATCGTTCTCATGCTGCGTGAACAGAGGGATGTCTTTCGGCAGTGCTTTTTGTGCGGCATCGTCCCAGTGGTCAAGATGCGTATGAGTGACGATGACGGCGTCAACACCAGAGATCACTTTTTCGGGCGACTCGGTCAGATCAACCAAGGGATTGCGAAGGTTGCTCCGATAGGTATGTTCAAATCCTGGGTACGCTCCCTTCTTGGCAAGCATCGGGTCGATCAGGAAGGTGGTGCCGCCGTAGGAGATTTTTACGGTGGCGTTACGAATTTCCTGCAAACCCACTTTATGAGAGGCGTCAGACGGCTTAGGCGTAGTTGTGTCCGCGAATGCCGTGGTGGCCGCTGCCGCGCAAGCAATGCTAAGGACGAGGGGAAGAGCTTTGAAGTTCATGCGATGAATCCTGTTAATACATTGATGCCTCCATTCTTGCTCAATGTAATAAAGGTCAACAGTGGCCTGAATGACATATTTCGATATAATCGGGCCAAGCGATCAGCCTTGTCCGCGAGTCCACGGGGTCAGTTGCTTATACCTCCCACGCAATGCATGAGCGCTGACGGTTGCTCATATATTCCTGTGCGCTTGATGCAAACCACACAGCTACCTCGAGGATCACTGATGCAATCCATTCGTGTTGCTGTTCTGGCTTTTGACGGCGTCAGCCTGTTCCATCTTTCCGTGCCGGGAATAGTGCTGGGGACGGCTCAGTCGGCACCCGGCGAGCCTCAGTACGAGATCAGTTACTGCGCAGAGACGCCTGGAATGGTAACTAGCGACCAAGGCCTGGACTTGGCAGTTACTCACGGTCTGGAACTGATGGAGGCATCTGATGTGATCGTCATCCCAGCTTGGGGCGATCAATTTGTCGCTGCATCTGAACAACTGGTGATAGCGCTTCAACTCGCCAATGCCCAAGGCAAGCTCATAGTCGGGTTATGTTTGGGGGCATTTGTGCTCGGAGATGCCGGGCTACTTGATGGGATAGAAGCAACCACTCACTGGGCAGCTCGAGAGGAGTTTGCGCAACGTTTCCCGGCGGTTCGTTTCAGGCCCGAGGTGCTCTATGTCAGTGATGGCAACATCATGACCTCCGCAGGAACCGTAGCGGCTATCGACTGTTGCCTTGACCTAGTACGTCAGAGACTCGGCGCTGAGGTGGCGAATCGCACCGCGAAGATGCTGGTAACGCCGCCGCACAGGCTGGGTGGCCAAGCTCAGTACGTTGAGCATCCCGTGCCGCAACTATCCAGTGAAACTCATCTGTCCGATGTAATGGCGTGGGCTCGAGTAAACCTGGCCAGCGATCTGTCCCTCGACGTGCTGGCGGACATGGCGAAGATGAGCAGGCGCACGTTTACTCGGCGATTCAAAGAGGCGACTGGCAGTACCGTCTCAAAATGGTTAAACGCCCAGCGCGTTGTCAGGGCGCAGGAGCTGTTGGAAACAACTGATCTGCCTATCGAATGTGTCGCCGGTGAAGCGGGTTTTGGAACGCCCTTGTCGTTGAGGCAACAATTCGGCGTTCACCTTGGCACGTCGCCGTCTGAATATCGGCGTACGTTTTTTCGTGAAATGAGTCCGGGCCGAAAGGCAGACGGAAGTGAGCCCACTGCCGAGTCATTTACTGAATCTCAGGCAAAAGTTTAATGATGCGCCTGAGCTCAGGCTGCATTATCCCTGACAACAGCGAGCAGCGCCTGCAGCGGATGTAAAACGATGATCCCATCCTGTCGTTTCACCTGACTTCGGCAAGAATATCCGTCGGCTAATAACCGGCCTGAAGGATTGAGTTTCGTCACAAGCGGCGCCCAGGACTGCTTGTAGATCACCTCTGAAGTACCGGCGTTTTTTGTCTCATGCCCATAGGTGCCGGACATGCCGCAGCATCCGCTGGCTTGCACGTTCAGTTTTAGGCCCATTCGCTCGTAGACTTGCTGCCAAAGGCCAACGCTGCTGGGCTCATTCGTTTTTTCAGTGCAGTGGGGAAGAAAATAATAGGGAGTGGCATCTGTGATGCTCTGTGCGTGTGGAAGCGCACCCGCGAGCCACTCCTGGGGCAGTAGAACGGTGGGCGCTTTGCCGCTGCTCAGCGTTTTCGCATACTCCTGTCGATACACCAGCGTCATCGCAGGATCGAGTCCAACCAACGGGATTTCGTAACGCTGAAGCTGACGCAAAGCTTCACTGTTGAAATGTGCCGCTTTTTCAAAAGCCTTGATGAAACCTTGGACTTGAAGCGGTTTGCCATTGGGCGCAAACGGGGCGATGTAGATCTGGTAGCCAAGCCTTGCGATCAGCTCGATCCAGTCCGATAACACAGGGGTTTCGAAGTAGCGGGTAAAGGCATCCTGGACGATAATTACGCTGCGAGCACGCTGCTGCTTATCCAATGTCGAAAGTAGCTCAGGCGTTGCGATCTGAACGTTCCAACGACGGCATACGGCGTCAAAGTCTGTGATGCTGAGCAATGGGCTATCGACCATCCCGGCCACATGCTCAAGCACATAGCGTACTGGGCGAGCACCCATGACAAAGTTGTACAGGCGTGGGACGCGAGCGATATAGGGAATCGTGTATTCCAGCGAGCCGATCAAATAATCCTTGAGTGGACGAAGGTAGCGGCTGTGATAAAGCTCCAGAAACCGGGAGCGGAACTCAGGCACGTTGACCTTTACCGGGCACTGCCCTGCGCAGGATTTGCACGCAAGGCAGCCAGCCATTGCCTCATAGACTTCGTGAGAAAAATCCTGCTGGCCCATTTTATGGGCGACCGTGTTGACTGCACGTTTCGCAAGGCTGGCGACGTTGCTCTTTGATCGAACGTGATCAGTTGCCGCCAACACATCTACGCCATGCTGACCTTGCAATCTCAGCCATTCGCGGATCAACGAGGCGCGTCCTTTAGGTGAGTGAACCCGGTCACGAGTGCCCTTCCATGACGGACACATGGCGTCATCAGGATCGAAGTTGTAGCACGCACCGTTCCCATTGCAATGAAGTGCGGTGTCGTAGCTTCGCCAAACTCGCTCATCAATCGTGCGGTCGAGCTCACCCCGCAACGTTACCTCGTCAACCCGCGTAAGTCGGGTATCTGACAGCGTTTTAGGCGTTGCGATTTTACCGGGGTTGAGTTGATTCCAAGGATCAAACGCCGCTTTCAATTCCTGCAGGGCCGGATAAAGCTCGCCGAAGTAGTCGGGCACGTATTGGGATCGCAATCCCTTCCCGTGCTCGCCCCACAGCAAGCCGCCGTGTTTTTGGGTTAAGGCTGCGACCGCGTCGGAAATGGGACGGATCAGGCCTGCCTGAACAGGGTCTTTCATGTCGAGAATCGGGCGCACATGCAGTACGCCAGCGTCGACATGGCCAAACATCCCGTATTGCAGGTTGTAGCTGTCCAGCAGTGCCCGGAACTCCTGGATGAAATGAGCGAGATTCTCAGGAGGGACGGCAGTGTCTTCTACAAAAGGCTGGGGTCTGGCTTCACCCTTGACGTTACCCAGCAATCCAACAGCCCGCTTGCGCATCGCGTAGACGCGCTTCAGTGCATCGGCGCCAATGGCCAGCGTATGACCCAGGCGCACCACGGAGGTATCGCGCTGCAGATGCAAAACAAAGTCATGAACGCTCTGCTGAACAACGGCTTCATCGTCGCCACTGAACTCGATGAGATTGATGCCCAAGGTAGGTGTCCGTGGATCTTCAGGGAAGTATTCGGCAACGCCATGCCAGACAATATCCTTCATCGCCAGCATCAGAACTTTTGAGTCCACTGTCTCAATCGACAAAGGCTTGAGAAGCATCAATGCCTTTGCATCACGCAAAGCGTCCATGAAGCCTGCATAGCGGACGTTGACCAAGATCGAATACTTCGGGATCGGCAAGACGTTGAGTTTGGCTTCAACAATGAAACCCAGAGACCCTTCGGAGCCGCACAGCACACTGTTGAGGTTGAACCGGTCACCCTGCTCGCGAAGATGTGCCAGGTCGTAGCCGGTAAGGCAACGATTCAATTTCGGAAAGGTTCGTTCGATCAGATCGGCCTGATTATCCGCAATGCCGACAGCGCATCGATAAACTTCACCGATCCGATCCTGACGCGCAGTTTCTTGCATCAGAGCGCTTTTACCCACCACGCCGCTGAGGAGTAAATCACCGCCAAGCAATACCGTAGAAAGCTCCAGCACGTGATCACGGGTTTTGCCGTAGGTGCAACTTCCTTGGCCGCTGGCATCGGTGTTAATCATGCCGCCAATCGTTGCGCGGTTGGAGGTGGACAGTTCCGGCGCGAAAAACAGTCCGTAAGGTTTCAGCGCGGCATTCAACTGATCCTTGACCACGCCACTCTGAACGCGCACCCAGCGCTCTTCAGAATTGATTTCAAGAATGCTGTTCATGTGACGTGACAGGTCGACGACGATCCCATCGGTCAACGACTGACCATTGGTTCCCGTTCCGCCACCTCGAGGGGTCAGGACGACAGCTCTATGCTCGGGATCAGCTGCAAGTTTCGCGAGAGTCTCGACGTCCTTAGCATCTACGGGGAATACTGCTGCTCGAGGTACACGTTGGTAAATTGAGTTGTCAGTTGCAAGTACAGTCCGCTGGCTATGGCTATACGCGACTTCTCCTCGGAAGCCCACTTTAGCGAGCTGCTTCAGAAAATCGTCGTAGTTCGCGTTTTGATTTTTGGACGGGAGCAACCGAGCGATCATGATAAAACTCCAACTGGCATGCGGTTTTCTTGGACTGAATAACTTGTCGGCAGTGGTGGAAGCGACGCGTTTGAGTGTGTTGGATCAAGTATCAAACCCGTACAACTTGATCGCGTTATCTCGAAAGATGAGTCGCCGGTCACTTTCTTTGGGCGCCCAAGTCGCCATAAGATCGAGGATCTGGGCATCGTCGGGTTTCTCGGATTTCATTGTCGGGTGAGGCCAATCACTGCCCCACATCAGCCTGTCGGGTCTGCGCTTCACGAGTTCCGAAGCAACCTGTCCAAAATCCAGGTACTCAGGCGCGCCGCTTTTGGAGGTGTTGTAGGGGGCGGACAGCTTCGTCCATACGCGACCTGTGGCGAGTAATCTCGAAAGTGCCGCAAATCCCTCTGAAGCCACGCCACCGGGTTGAGCAAGTTGACCCAGGTGATCAATCACCAATGGGCACGGCAATTTGAGCAACTTTGTCTCCAACCCTGGCAACTGATCGCCTGGCGACACCAGTTGGACATGCCAGCCGAGTTCACTGACCCTTGAAACAAGGCGTTCCAGCTCTTCGATTTTGGTACCGCCGAAGCTCAGGTTGAATCGAATACCTCTGACTCCAGCCCGATCCATACTGCTCAGTTCTTCATCCGCTATGGTCGGTGGAACCACTGCAACGCCTTTTGCGCTGCCGTTGCTTTCGCCCAGCCCTTCCAGCATCAGGCTATTGTCGAATCCATAGGTCGAAGGCGTCACTATGACCATTCGCTGAAAGCCTAGGCGGCGCTGCAGAAGGTGATAGTCAGCAAGCGACGCTGTAGGAGGAGTCAATGTGGCACCCGCGACAGGTAGCACCCGGTCGTCATAGAGATGGATGTGACTGTCCACACTTCCTGCTGGAACCTTGAGGCTGGGATGTTCTTCACCCTGTGACCAAGGCACTGCCCATGCCGGCATCTGGCAACAGGCTGTCAGTGTTCCAGCAATTTCTATAAAACGGCGTCGGGTGAATTGCATAACAAATCCTCACTGAACTCCAGCTACGAAGCCCAGTTCTTTCTCAGACGGTGGTGTGCTGGTCAGTATCAAAACGCCTAACTGTGCGAAGCCATGGGTTTACCGGAAACCGACGCATTGACTCGATGTATCGTTGCGGTGGAGGACTCGATTACATAAAGGTCGGTGGTGCCGTCACAAGCGAAGGCCAGGTTCGTGGTGAGCAAGCCCGCTGGTACTTTCACCCTTGCCAGGGGTTCGCCAATCGCGTTAAAACCCCAAACCGAACCTAACCCTGCGTGTGCGACCCACAGGCCACCATGTGAATCCAGTGCTAAGCCGTCAGGGCCAACACCACCTGACAGCTGTATGAAGTTGCCTACTTTTGCAGCGCCATAGCCGGCAAAAGGAACACGCCAGATTGCATTAGCGCGTGTCACCGCGAGGAGTAAGGCATCCTCGTCCAGGTTCATAACCAAACCATTTGGGCTGGGGACAGCGTCGAGAATGCAATCTATGCGCCCGCTCGGCGTCATGCGGAACAGACGACCCGTTGGATCTTGCAATCCCGTCAAACCCTGATCGGTGAAGTAGAGGTCTCCGTTGCGAGCGAAGAACAGATCGTTTACGCCTTTAAAACGCTCTACACCTGCACGCTCAAGCAATGGCTTTACTATTCCGGAGCCTGGTTCGTGAGTCATGACGCCGTGCTTGTAATCGGCGATGAAAACTAGCCCATCCTCACGAATTTTCAGCCCGTTCGGCCAGCCGTCGTACTCAACGGCAACAGAGAACACACCTGCCTTATCGACGTTGAGCAGGCGACCGTTAACTATATCCACACACCAGAGCACACCGTTTTTATCAAAGGACGGGCCCTCCAGAAAACTCTTGAAAATATGCTTGCCGGGCTGTGCCAGACTCCAGGTGGAGTGCTCATCTCCAGTTTGTAGAGAGGATGGGTAGGTGGCGAATAACTCAGTGCGAAGTGCGGGGGGCGACGCGTACATGGTCGGTCTCCTTTGCTTGGCCTATTGGGTTGCGCGTTAAAAACATCGAGACGAGAGCGCCTAACGCCAGGAGCACGCCGGCAATCACGAACCCGTATTGGTATTGGTGGGTCATGGAGATCACATAGCCCGTCACGATAGGTGCGCCGATGCCGAAGAAGTTACCACCCGTACTGATGACGGCGATGGCTGTTCCGGAGTCTTCCTTCGATGGGATCAGGTCGTTGATGAGCGACAGGTTCGCGGCAACGGCGGCGGTGCAGCCCGTCAGCGAAAGGGTAAAGCAGGCGAGAATGATCCGTATGTCGTCCAGAAATGGCACAAAGAAGATCAGCGTCGACATTAAAAGGCATGCAGCAACCACAACTCTTCGCTCGCCACTCCCCAAGGGTTTCCCGGCCATAGCACGGTCGCCGAGTATCCCTATGAAGATACCCAATACCGCAGCACCAAGATAAGGGATGGCGGTGTACAGACCACTTTTCAACAAGGTGAGTCCTTTTTCCGCTTGGAGATAGCTCGGTAGCCAGGTGAGGAAAAGGTACGTGGTGTAGACCGCGCAGCCATGGGTGAACGTTATGGCCCAGATGGTTTTTGAGCGAAGCAGCGCTTTCAATCCCAGCTTTGGCTCGTTGATGGACTGCGAGGCGATACCGGTGTCCCGGGTGCTCAGGATCAAGTCCCGTTCCTCAGGCGATAACCAACGCGCCACTTCAGGCTGCCTGAACCATATCAGCCATGCGGCGAGCCATAAGAACCCAACAGCGGCGGCTATGACGAAGGCAACACGCCATCCGTAACTGTTGACGATTATGCTCAGACCCAGTGCAGCAATAGCCGGCCCAATTAGGCTGCCGGCATGGAACAGTGAGGTCGCCATTCCGCGCTCGCCGGCAGGCACCCATTCGCGCAGGACACGTCCACCGGCGGGGTAGGAAGTCGACTCTCCGACCCCCATCAGCAAGCGGGTGACCAGCATCGAGAAGAAACCGCCTGATGCTGCAGAGAGGAGGGTGGCCACAGACCAGACGCCGATACCCCAGGCGTTGACCAGCCGAGTGCCATAACGATCCACAAGCATGCCCATAGGGATGAGTGCAAACAGGTAAAGCCATAAAAAGGAAGACAGCAGAAGCCCGAGCATGAACGGGCTGATGTCGAATTCTTGAGTGATCTGGTGAGAGGCAATCGCTAGCGCCATACGATCAATGTAGTTAATCGCTGTTAGCGAAAATAAAAGTCCGTAAACCCAGTAACGTCTACGCATGGTCAAACTCCCGTTTTTTATTTTAATTGGTGGTTTGTTTTGTGAGTCGACCATCCGCTAAGCAAAATCACTCGTGGCGGTCTGTTTGGGAGATTCAAGAGAGGCGTGATATCGCCTCCCCAGTAATCGCTGGCGACTCTTAGCGAATGCTCGCCCTGACTTTCTCTCTAAAACTGTTCTCGATCCCGTCCTGGGCTTTGAGCTTCTCTGCGAGCGATGGAACCAAGTGGCGGCTAATAACGACGATTCCGTCTCTGTCTCCCAAAATTGCGTCGCCCGGGTTGCAAACCACATTGCCGCAAGCGACAGGCGCACCGACCTGTCCGGGGCCGTACTTGGATGGGCCGGCTGGATTCACGGCGCGGGCGTAGGTCGGAAGCCCCATAGCAGTCAACTCCTCCACGTCTCGAACCGCGCCGTCGATGACCACCGCTGCGACCTTGCGAGCCAGACACACCTCACCCAGCAGATCGCCGAAGACCGCACGGTTGGTTTCACCATTGCCGTTGATGACTAGAACATCACCTGGCTTGGCATCGTCCAATGCCCTGTGGATCGCCAGATTGTCACCTTCCCAAGTGAGGATTGGCAGTACCGTCCCGTAGAACGAAGCTTTGCCTGCTACATGGTGGATGGCGGAAGCCATCATTCCCAAACGCTGTAATACATCGCCAATCAGTGCGACCGGGTAATGCGATATTTCTTCAATTTGTTTAAGGGACGCGCGTTCCCAATCTTCGCTCACGGTGATGCTTTCATCAGATACATTGATAAACATGGTGACCTCGGCTTGAATCTGTTTAGAGCGCTGTTAATTGAACGTCTTGGATACAGGTTTGTTCACGGGGTGCAGGGGAGCTTCGCCGCGCATGACTGCGGAGATCGCCTCTACCGCGCTCATACCAACGCGCAGCAATGACTCATTGGTTTGCCCTGCAACATGAGGTGTGACGAGCAGGTTAGGTAAATCGGAAACGGGGAATGTATTGCAGCTAAACGGGGTAATCATGTCGGTGTTTTCCGCAGCCAACACGTCGACACCTGCACCGCCCAGCTTGCCGCTTCGCAGTGCGTCAGCAACTGCAGCTTCATCGATCACGCCACCACGACTGGTGTTGATCAAGATGGCGCCAGTTTTCATCTTCTCGATTTCGGCCGCGCCAATGAGGTTCTCAGTGCCTTGCTGCAGAGGTACGTGGAGGCTAACCACGTCCGCCTGAGCCAACAATGTATCGAGATCAACCAAGCGCTTATCAAAGCTAGAATCATAAGCAGGGTCGGTCGCCAGAACCTTCATGCCGAAAGCTTCAGCAACTGGCGCAACGTGCTGGCCAATGTCACCGAAGCCGATCAAACCAAGGGTTCGACCCTCGAGTTCGATACCAGTAAGGGATAGACGATCGGCTGCCCAAATACTGCTACGGGTTTGATCCGTAGCCAGTTGAATCTTGCGGCTGATACCCAGCAACAGAGCGAACACATGCTCCACAACACTTCTTCTGTTCGCGCCTGGCGTGTTAGTGACCCAGACACCGTGCTCGGCTGCCGCTTTGTAGTCAACGTTGTCGTAACCCGCGCCGTGCCGAGCTACGATCCGCAGCTTCGGGGAGTCGGCAATCATCTCTGCAGAAATGTGGCCACCTCGCAAAAAGACGGCATCTACCTGCTGCTGAACATCTGCATAAGACACCGCATCCGGGCCATAGCCGAGCCGAACTTCACCTAGAGGGGAAAGGGCTTTCAGTACATCTGGATGGATTGGGCTTGTCACATAAATCAAAGGCATGATCATCACCTTAGGAGTATTGGTGGGTGTTGGCGTCATCGCCAGCCGCCGGCGAATTCTTACGAACAGTCGAGATAACGATCAGTCCCAAGAGACCTGATGCGCACAGAATGAATGCGGGTGTGGACTGGTTACCGGTTGCTCCGATCAACCATGTAGCCAAGAACGGGCCTGAACCCCCACCAATAACTGCGCCTACGCTGTGGCCGAATGCGACGCCGGTGTGGCGGATGTGCATCGGGAAGAATTCGGGCATCACCGAATAGGTACCCGCTTGGCAGAGTGCATACGGGATCATTCCAAGGGCCAGGCCTGCCATTGCGAGGTTCACCGAGCCTTGCTGCATCAACATGAAGGACGGTATCGACACTACGGCATAGGCCAAATACGAGTAGCGCAGGATGGACTTTCCGCCGCGATAAGATCCGAGCTGGCCGGCGAGAGGAATCAGGAATGCGGCGAGGATCACGGCAATTAGAACGATGGTGGATGCTTCGCCTTTTGAGTACCCAAGAATCGAACTGAAGTAGGCCGCGATGAAGACGGTGCCGATGTAGGTGCCGATGTTCTGAACCATCGCAATCATGATCACTTTGACCAAAGGCTTGCGGTAGTCACGAATCAACTCAGCGAAAGGCTGGCCTTTTTTGACTTCTGCATCGTTTTTCTTAGACGCAAACTCCGGGCTGTCTTCAATGCTCAGTCGCATATAGAGACCAATGATCCCGAGCGGTAGCGCCAGCAGGAACGGGATACGCCAGCCCCAAGAAAGCATCTCCGGATCGGTGAGGGTCGCCGCAGCCAGGCCCGCAATTGCAGCAGCCAAGCCTTTACCGAACTGAGCAATCGAGGGCAGGAAGGAAATGTACAAGGCGCGGCGTTTAGGAGGAGCCCACTCGCGGATGTAGCTTGCAGCGCCACCGATTTCGCCACCAGCGGAGAAGCCCTGCAGCATGCGCAGCACGACCAGAAGTATTGGCGCCCATACACCAATCTGCGCATAGCCAGGCAGCAGGCCAATTAGCGTGGCTGCAGCCCCCATCAAGGTGATGCTGGCGATCAGGCTGAAACGTCTGCCTACCTTGTCGCCGAGCCAGCCGAATGCAATAGCGCCGAGCGGCCTCACCAAAAACGCAGAGCCGAACACCAGGAAAGTGTTCAGCAGGCCGGTCGTTGCATCATCTGAAGGAAAGAAAACCATGGCGAGAGTTGCAGCGACATACCCGTAAACGCTGAAGTCGTAATACTCGACAAACGTTCCGAATACAGCGGCCCTCGTGGCCTTTTTGGCTTTCCTCGTCTGCTCCGTTTCTGCAACGGTCTCAACGACAGGCTCGGCCATAACGTTATTGTTGTTCATGGGCACCTCGGGTTATCGGACGTCGGCTCCATTCAAAAAATGGGACAGCGTCCTGCTTTTGTTTTGTCTAGCTTCTAGAACACCGGGGCGGTTGTCAACAGCTTGGTGTGATTTGCCGTGGGCCAGTGTTAGACCCCAGAATGGAGACCCAAACCAAACGATCTGACTTGTGATGCCTCAGTCAAACCGCTCTAGCACGACACCTTCCACCACCATCCCTGCGTCCAGCCACACTCGGATGATTCAGGTAATGGACGCACTTGTGAGGCGAGCCGGTGCCGAGCCTTGGGGGGTTCGAGAGCTGGCGGCAGAGCTTTCAGAGAGCCGAAGTACCGTTAATCGGATTCTTGTTTCTCTGGTTGAAATCGGTCTGGCTAGCGAAATCGGGGTCGGTAAATACAGCATAGGGCCGAGAATCGATGTCCTTACTCAAACGCTGACTAATTCAAGTGTGCTTCTTGGCCGCAGTGCTGAGTCGCTCGGTGAACTCGCTGACGCCTCAAAGTGCACAGTGCTCGTTTCTGTTTATTGCCCGCGAAGTAACGGCTATTTCATCGCGGCCTGCAGCGAAGCCAAGGCGACACTGACTTTCAGGCCTGAGCTGGGGGTGGTCTATCCACTCACATTTGGAGACATCGGACGCAAGTTTGCAGAGTTTATCGGCGCTAACGCTTCAAGATTGAAAACGTCAGGCGCGGCAGGTGGCGATGACTGTATCTTCCCCGATCATGGTGCCCTAGGCCTTATGTCGGAGTCGGAATTTCCCAGCGCGCTATCGATAGTTGTGAGCGAAACAGCGAGTGGGCTTATCGTGTCGGTCTCTTTACACTCAGCTGGAAGTTCGAGCCCCAAGGGACTTCGTCATTTGGATACAGACATCCAGCGCGTTATTGAAAAGATACAGGTTGGTGTAGAGTCCAAGAGTGTTGACAGGCTTCAGGTTATTAATAATGTCTGCGCACAAGATGCCAAATCCACGGTCAGTCGCCTTGAACGACTTCTACTGCTGGCCTGTGTTTTTCCGCAGGGTATAAAAAACTCTGTCGGCTTGCACGATCAGCTCTTGTGCAATGCGGCCACAGCCAAACGACTTATAGAGTCCGGGATTCAGTCAGCGCTGGTCAGCGTGGTTGGAACTACCTTGTATCCAGGCCCAAGGCTCTATCAATGGGCCGCACGAGTTAACTCAGCTCATCGCGACCTCGCCGACATTACCCGGAAAATCCTGTCGTCTTTAGTCCAGGAAACCGGAGAGACGATAGCCCTCCTTTCGTACGATGAAACCACTCAGAGGGCTGAATTTCTTGATGTGATACAAGGTTGGAGGCCTATTCAATACAAGCTTCAGGTGAACGTAAATGTTCCTCTGTATGCCGGTGCTGCAGGCAAGGCTGTATTGGCCTACTGTGACCCACAATTGGTCGACTCGCTCAAGCTTGAACGAATTACTGAGGCGACAATTACTTCTCGCAAATTGCTTAAAGAAGAGCTGAAAGACATCAAGGAACGAGGGTGGGCGACTGGTGAGGGAGAACGGGTATTAGGGGCGTTCGGTTTGGCAGTTCCTTTTTTTGTGGACGGTAAAATCAGGGGCTCAATATCGGCGACGATTCCACAGTATCGTAAAAGTGAGCGTGACTTACCGACGCTATCTACACTCATGCGTGAAGCTACTGAAAAAATAGAACGCCTTTTATCTTTAGGCATCAAATTCGAGTAATTTATCAGTCGACCGTAATAAATTCATAACTGGATAGCGCCAGGGCCCTACGGCCCCGGCAACTATCTGAGTCAGAAGTCCATGGTGACGCCGGCGTAAAGTGCACGGCCATCACCTGGCGAGTGCAGTGATGATTGGGCACCGTCCGGGTCGTACCAGACGTATTCATAATATCGGTTGGTGAGGTTTTTAAGCTGTAGGTCGACGCTCAACGCCTGCGTCACCTTGTAGGTTGCGCCCAGGTTCATCAGCACGTAACCGCCATAAGTCCCCTTGGTATTTTCCCGTTCCAGGTAATAGTTAGTCTGGCCATTCATCCACGCAGTCAGCTGCAAGGCGGGTGTCGCTTCATAGCTGACCCCAGCGTTGTAAAGGTGATGGGGGATATGGTCGATTTCCTGGCCTTTGCTGTTGGGCAGAGTGGCGCTTGGCTGGAGTATTTTCGAATACTGCCAAGAGTAGGCCATCCATATTTCAGTGCATTCGTTAGGGTGTAGGTTCATCTGCAAGTCATAACCCCAACGTCGCGTTTCACCTACGTTGTCCGACTCGCCGCTCGGGTCATTGAGGCGACGACTGACTTCACCTGAGGCTTCTTGCTGCCAGTAGGCGACGCGACCATCAATCCAGTCCGCCGGGTTGAACTTGATGCCTGTTTCCCAGCCTTCATTGATCGAAGGTGCCAGATCGGTATCTCTTGGCGGGATTTTGTAGGCTGCCGCGCCGGTGCCAACTTGGAAGGTACGACCCCAGTTGGCATAAAAACTGGCCACGTCCCAGGGCGAATAGACCACGCTAAGCTTAGGTTGTTTGATCAGCCCATAATCGTTGATGTCGTAATCCAGGCCGGTCATTTCGTTGGTGAAATTTCCCTGGATTTTATCGACCCGATACGCCGGTACGATCTTCAACGACTCGAAAGGTTTGATCTCAGCCTGGACGTAGGCTCCGTAGGTGTCGAAGTCAAACTGCTGATCTCGGGTAGTTGCCTGACGAGCACGGTCTCTGGTGCGATAGCGCTCACTCTTGTTTTGCTGCTGCTGTACGTCTGCACCACCTTCAAAGGCGAAGTCGTAAAGCCAGCTGACTTCCGGTCGCCAGGTCAGGGAGGTGAGGGCGCCATATTGCGTCTCGTAGGCGTCGCGTTCCTGCTGAGCGCTTGTACTCCAGTATTGTGTCCAGCGCCTGTCATCGAAGGTGTTGACGTAGGTCTTCGCTGACCAAGCGAGGGTATCAGCCAAGTCTGTATCGAAATGCAGACTGACCTGGTTCATACGACGCGTACCCTTGTCAGTAGCGTTGAAGCTGTTGGTCATTTCCGGATGATGACGTCCATCTTCTTCACTTAGATAACCTGGCTCCTGAGCCTCTGTTTCATAGTGACGAGCAATAAGGCCGATACGATAGCTGTCATCGTCCGGCGTGTAGAACCATTTGCCCGACATCGAGAACTTGTCTGCTTCGGCATGATCCCGGTAGCCATCGGATTCTTGATAGGCGAAGAAGTAACTCTGAGTCCAGTTGCTGCTCTCAATGCCCTTGGCAAGTTGTGCTTCTTGGGTATTGAAGCTGCCATAACGCAGCCGCGCCTTGTTGTAGTTGCCACCCGTACGGGTCAACATATTGACGTTGCCGGCAATGTTGTTCAGGCCATAGCGAGCATCACTGGTACCACGTACGACCTCGATGCTGTCCAGCTCGAGGGGGAAAATCATGTCCATGTACGGCATGTTGCCGTCGTTGCTGTTGCTTGGTATTCCGTCGATCAGCAATTTGACAGCATTCACTTCTCCTTCGCCGTTGAAGCCTCGGAAGGAAATTTTGCCGGAGGTGGTGCCTTGATTGAACTCCGTGAGCATCACTCCGGGGGCTCGGCTAAACAGTTCCCAACTGTAGTTGACCGGCATCTTTTCGAAGATGTCTCCTCCCAGGATATCCACCGAGCTGAGTACGCTGCTGGTTCTTACAGGGCCACTGGCCGTTCCCTGCACATTTACCGTGCCGAGGGTCAAAACCGAGTCTTCAACTTTAGGAGCGTCGGCCAACGCAGAGCACGAGGGGCTCATTGCGAAGACACCAGCCGACATCAACGGCCACATGGAACGGGACACAGATAGACGCTTTGCAAGATGCAAAATAATTAGAACATGCATAGCACGCATTTCCTGATGATCAAGAAACTTTAAGGGCGTTCAGCGTCCGTCGCAGGTCGCTAAAAGAATTTAAAGAGGGAAGCACCGCAGGTTGTCAGCGGTGTTGTGATCAGGCGAAAGGAGAGGCGCGTGGACTTAGACTGGGCCAACGAATCCTTGGATGCAGCGTCGGTAGTTCAGAATTTTCGACGGCGGTATCAGGTGTGTATTGCGGTAAGAAATGGCGATAGTAATCAGAGGGTAATGCTGATAATCCTGCATGCCCACAGCAGCAGTCGCCATGTTGCATGACAGGTTTCGATTGGGGTGACTGCAAGGCATCAATCACCTTGCCAAGATCTTTAGGAACGGCAGTCAAGTTCCCGCCCGAACAGAACCCGCCCCAAAGCATCAGGCTCACGTCCGGCGTCTGTATCGCACGACTCAGCGGCATGGCGAACAGGTTCAGCAAGACGGCCAGGCAGGCGATCCAGGGGCGGATGCGTTTCAACGAACTCATAATGAAATCGCCGCGAAGGGGCAACTATTTAGCCCGCTTTAAAGCGTGAAGTAAATTTCCACGGGGTGCGCTATTTCGCCACAGGTCATATTGGATCGCAGGGAATATATCTACATCTAAACAAGACGCCTGCACCAACTGGTAATCTCGCTCATCAACTTGTTGGATGATGGCTATGTCTCTACGCGCGCTTCGAACACTGCTTGCTATTGCCCAACACGGTTCTTTCGTCAGAGCAGCGGACGCCGTGCATCTGACCCAGTCAGCGGTCAGCCTTCACGTTCGCGCGTTGGAGGAGGATTTCAACGCGCTCCTGTTTGACCGTTCACGACGGTTGCCGGTACTGACGGATGCGGGCCATATCGCCGTGGAGCGCGCGAGAGAAATTCTAGCCTTGTACGACGGCATCTCCTCTGAGCTTGGCGGCGACAGCGAGTTACGGGGCAGGCTTAGAATCGGCGCCATCCAAACAGCACTGGCAAGCGTTTTGCCCCTCGCACTGTCTGCATTGCGCGCCCAGCATCCGCACCTGCGCATCACTGTTGCGTCGGGCATGTCTGCTGAGTTGGCCACGCGCGTAGAAGCGGGCGAACTAGATGTTGCGATCACCACAGAGCCGGTGAAACCACACCCTTATGGCCTGGTGAGCACGGTGCTTTACGAGGAAGGTTTCTGGATCATCGCGCCTGTGTCACTCGCGCATGAGGACTTGCAGCTTCTTCTCAAAAATCAGCCGTTTATTCGCTTTGATCGTCGTGCCTGGGCGGGTCGAACCATTGAGCGGGAGCTTCGCACTATGCGGATGCGGGTGCAGACCAGCATGGAGCTTGATAGTCAAGATGCGATTATCCAGATGGTTTCAAGCGGACTTGGAGTATCCATCATTCCTCTCGCTCAGCAACAAGTCGAAAGCCTGACCACACTCGCCTTTGAGCCGTTCGGCACGCCTCAAAAAACCAGGCGCGTTGTATTACTGGAGCGCGAAGACCGTCCGCTTAGGCGATTGGCTTCAGCCCTGGCGAACGCCGTGAAAGCTTATTCTCCGCACACCGACCCATGAGTGATACTTGTTGTTTGCTGAATTTTAAATCGTTTTTATTTTAGAGTCCGACTTCTTATCGTGGTGCCCATCCAGACGCATTCTTGAGGGCTACATGAGCACTCCACCTACCGCAGACAATATCCTGCAGTCTCCTATCCTGATCATGGCAAAGCGAGCGGCGTTGATGCGAGCGCAGGGCAGGGATGTCATCGACCTGACATTGGGCGAGCCAGACTTCAACGCGCCGCCACACGTTCTTGAAGCTGTGCACGCTGCGCTCAGCGGTCGCCTGACTTACTCACCGTCTAACGGTATTGAACCACTTCGTCGCGCGATCCGAATGCGCATGAAAGAAATTCGAAACCTCGATTACGCCGATGATCAAGTGGCCGTCGGCTGTGGCGCCAAACAAATCATCTACAACGCTTTTCAAGCGACCCTCAAAAGTGGCGACGAGGTGATCGTGCCCGCGCCCTATTGGGCGAGTTATCCCGCCATGATCAAGATGTGCGGCGCGCGACCGTTGATTGTTTCGACTACAAGAGAACAAGGTTTTCGCCTCACTGCAGAGCATTTGGAGGCAGCGCTTAGCCTGGCAACGTCGCCCAAGTGGATCGTCTTGAATGCGCCGGGCAACCCGTCAGGAGCGCTTTACTCACGTGAGCAACTGTTGGCCATCGCCGAAGTGCTGCGTCGATACCCACGGGTGATGGTGCTATCGGATGACATTTATTCAGAAATTCGTTACACGGATGATCCCTACCAAACGTTGGCGACGGTGGCGCCTGATTTGAGAGACCGTATCCTGATCGTGGATGGCGTATCTAAAGTTTACGCAATGACCGGCTGGCGAGTGGGGTGGGGGTGTGGGCCAACGCAATTGATCACGACGATCAGCTCGGTTCAATCACAGAACTGTACTCAGACCAGCACCCTGAGCCAGTTGGCGGCGGTTTCCGCATTGACTGGGCCTCAAGCGTTGGTGGGCGAGCGAAATGCAATTTATCGACAGCGACGTGATGCCGCGCTCCAAATCCTGCGGGCCTGCGAAGCTATTGATGTCGCATGTCCAGAAGGCGCGTTTTACCTTATTCCTAGGATCAAAACTATCAACGATGATCAGGCCTTCGCGCTCGAGCTACTTGAGGCGGGCATAGCAACTGTTCCAGGTAGCGCTTTTGGGATGCCAGGACATCTCAGGCTTTCCTTTGCTACCGATGAGTCCATCCTGACTGCGGGCTGTGAACGTTTGGTGCAAAAAATCAAGGCGGGCGCATGACCCTTTCTTTGTTGATTGCCTTGTTACCCATCGCTTTTTTGATCGCGCTGGGCGCATGCCTCAAGCATCGTCAATTTCTAGCGGATACCTTCTGGGCGCAGGCAGAGCGCTTGGCATATTACGTATTGCTTCCTTGTCTTTTCTTTCACGGACTGGCGACCGCCAAGCTTGATGGAGTGCCCATTCAAAGCATGGTCTCGGTGCTTATATTGTCGACTGTCGTCGTGTCGCTAATGCTATTGGGAGCAAGAGTGCTGATCACTCGGGACAATGCGGCATTCACGTCAGTTTTTCAGGGTGGCATACGCTTCAACAATTACGTTGGCGTTTCTGCAGCGGCGGGTTTGTTTGGTGTGCAAGGCGTAGCGCTGGCAGCCGTCGCGAACGCTGCGATAGTGCCTACAGTTAACATCCTGTGCGTACTTGTTTTCGCAAGGTTCGGATCTAGCGGCAGAATGACATTTAGCAAAGTGCTCAAGCAGTTGGCACTGAACCCGCTTGTACTCGCTTGCTTCGCCGGCGGGTTGATCCAGGTCTTTGGCTGGGGGCTACCAGTTGGTATCGAGCCGATGCTCAAAGCCTTGGGTCAAGCGTCACTGCCGCTCGGTTTAATCTGCGTGGGTGCCGCGCTTGAGTTCGGGAGCATTAAGCAATGGCTACGCCCGGTCGGCTATTCGTCTCTGGTGAAGTTCTTAGTCATGCCGCTCGTCACGCTTGGAGCTTGCCATCTGTTCAGGCTTGAAGGGAAAGCTGCCATTGCAGCACTCCTGTTCCAGGCGCTGCCGACCGCTTCATCCTCCTACATCATGGCTCGTCAGTTGGGCGGAGATGCGCCACTAATGGCTGGGATCATCGCTTGCCAAACCCTTCTCGCAGGCGTCGCTCTTCCCCTTGTCATAGTGGTAATGACCCAATGGATTGCCTTTTAGGCATTTACGAAAAGCGTTCAACGATGTCGTCCTGATGCGGGATGTTTCGCGCACCACTTTTGAGCCGTATCCGTTTTTTTCTTCTATTACGCCGGGATTGTGGCAGTAGTACGAATTCAGATTCTATCTCGAGATTGGAGTCATCCGGGTCGCCGAGGAGGCTTCAGGATCATGTCCGCGTTAGGTCGATGCTGATCCGCCTCCTACATCCGACCGCCTACACCATCTCCCGAACCAGCCACATGGCGCATATCGAGATTAAAGAGGTTGACTGTCCTCCTTAGGTCTAGAGAAAAAAACACCGAGACCCCTATTTACAGGCAATTTTAGCGTCGTCTAAATTCCCAGAAAGGAATCGATCAGATCAAAGGACGATTGATTGGCTATGCCTGTCTGTACAAGTATGTATTTGCGCGCTAGAGTCGACCATGTGTCTCGACACGTTTGTCCGTAACCTGGAGGCTGTGTGTTCAGCGTAACGCCACACGCGCTCCATAACTGTACTCGTGCGCCCAAGCGCTTCTGTTGGTTATTAGGAATAAAAACAATGAAAAAATCTATTTTGACCTTATCAGTATTGGCTCTGTGCGCGGCGGCTGGTACTGCCGTGGCCAAGGAGTACAAAGAGTTGCGCTTTGGAGTCGACCCATCCTATGCACCCTTCGAATCCAAGGCAGCCGACGGCAGCCTTGTGGGCTTTGATATTGATCTGGGTAACGCGATTTGCGCTGAACTGAAGGTTAAGTGCAAATGGGTAGAAAGTGATTTCGACGGGATGATTCCCGGCCTCAGGGCCAATAAATTCGACGGCGTGATTTCTGCCATGACCGTGACTTCTTCGCGGGAAAAAGTCATTGATTTCTCCAACGAATTGTTCTCGGTGCCAACATCCTTTGTCTTTAAGAAAGGCTCGGCCTTGAGCGAAGACATCACGACGCTGGCTGGCAAAACCGTTGGCTATGAACAAGGCACCACCGAGGAGGCCTACGCCAAGGCCGTGCTGAACAAGGCCGGGGTAAAAACCCAGGCCTACGCCAACCAGGATCAGGTTTATGCTGACCTGGTCACGGGTCGCCTCGATGCCTCGATTCAGAACATGCTGCAAGCTGAAATGGGTTTCCTGAAGTCCCCGCAAGGCGCTGACTTTGAAGTGAGCAAGCCAGTCCATCACGAACTGCTGCCAGCAAAAACGGCGATCGGTCTGCTCAAAGGCAATACCGAGCTTAAAGCCTTAGTGAACAAAGGCATACAGGCGCTCCACGACGACGGCACCTACGTGGCCATCCAAAAGAAACACTTCGGTGATCAGAATATTTACAGCGGCAAATAACGACGCTGCGCCCATTCACGGATGGGCGTTTTCCTGATTGACGAAGGACTTCCCCATGTTAGAAAACCTATTGCAGATGCTGGGGCTGTCGGGCTTCAGCCTCAAGGGCTTTGGCCCACTGTTGCTGCAAGGCACCTGGATGACGGTCAAGTTATCCTTCCTTTGCTTGCTGCTAAGCGTGGTTTTGGGCCTGATAGGTGCCAGTGCCAAGCTTTCAACGTCGGCGCTGTTTCGCGTCCCTGCACAGGCCTACACCACGCTGATTCGTGGAGTGCCGGATCTGGTTCTGATGCTGCTGATCTTCTACAGCTTACAGACCTGGCTCACCCAACTGACCTCAGCCTTAGGGTGGGATTACATCGAGATCAATCCATTCAGTGCCGGCGTGATCACCCTGGGCTTTATCTATGGTGCGTATTTCACTGAGACTTTCCGAGGCGCCATCCTTGCCGTGCCGCGTGGCCAGATGGAAGCGGCCACTGCTTACGGCCTTACCCGCGCGCAGCGTTTCCGCTTCGTACTGTTCCCGCAGATGATGCGTTTTGCCTTACCGGGTATCGGCAATAACTGGATGGTCATCCTCAAAGCCACCGCGTTGGTCTCGATTATTGGGCTGGCTGACCTGGTGAAAGTGGCTCAGGACGCCGGCAAGACCACATATCAGCTGTTCTTTTTCCTGGTGCTGGCGGCCTTGATCTATCTGGTCATCACCACTGCATCGAACTACGTATTGCGCCGGCTGGAAATCCTCTATGCCGCAGGCACCCGGGAGGCCGTGCGATGATCGAACTTCTGCAGGAATACTGGAAGCCTTTCCTCTACAGCGATGGCTATCACATCACCGGGTTGGCGATGACCCTGTGGCTGCTAAGTGCTTCGCTTTTCCTGGGCTTTTTGATGGCACTCCCGCTGTCGATTGCCAGGGTCTCAAGCAACGTATGGGTGCGCTGGCCGGTACAGTTCTACACTTATCTGTTTCGCGGTACGCCACTGTATATACAGCTACTGATCTGCTACACCGGTATCTACAGCCTTGCAGCGGTGCGCGCGCAACCCATGCTCGACGCATTCTTCCGCGATGCAATCAACTGCACCATTCTTGCCTTCGCTTTGAGCACTTGCGCCTACACCACGGAAATTTTCGCCGGAGCGATCCGTAACATGAATCACGGCGAGGTCGAAGCGGCCAAGGCATTCGGACTGCGCGGCTGGAAGTTGTATGCCTACATCATCATGCCATCTGCGCTGCGCCGATCGCTGCCGAACTACAGCAACGAAGTCATACTGATGCTGCACTCGACCACAGTCGCGTTCACTGCGACTGTGCCGGACATTCTCAAGGTCGCCCGGGATGCCAATTCGGCAACGTTCCTGACATTCCAGTCGTTCGGTATCGCCGCCGCGATTTACCTCGCAGTCACTTTCTCTCTGGTTGGCCTGTTCCGTCTGGCTGAACGCCGCTGGCTGTCTTTCCTAGGCCCGGCTCATTAATTCAGGGTGTTTGAACATGTACAAATTGACCGTTGAAAACCTGCATAAAAGCTATGGCAGCCACGAAGTACTTAAAGGCGTTTCCCTAAACGCCAAGACCGGCGATGTGATTAGCCTTATTGGCGCCAGTGGGTCGGGCAAGAGCACCTTCTTACGTTGTATCAACTTTTTGGAAACGCCCAACGATGGCGCCATGGGCTTGGATAACCAGCCGATTCGCATGATGCATGATCGCCACGGCATGCATGTGGCCGACGCTTCTGAACTGCAGCGGCTGCGCACACGGCTTGCGATGGTGTTCCAGCACTTCAACCTCTGGAGCCATATGACCGTGCTCGACAACATCACGATGGCTCCACGCCGCGTCCTGGGTATCAGCAAGAAAGATGCTGAGGAGCGTGCTCGGCGGTATCTGGACAAGGTAGGTTTGCCGTCTCGCGTTGCCGACCAGTATCCAGCTTTTCTCTCTGGCGGGCAGCAGCAGCGGGTCGCTATTGCTCGGGCTTTGGCCATGGAGCCCGAGATCATGTTGTTCGACGAGCCGACTTCGGCGCTTGATCCAGAATTGGTGGGCGAGGTGCTCAAGGTGATCCAGGGTCTGGCCGAGGAAGGTCGAACCATGATCATGGTGACTCATGAGATGAGCTTCGCGCGTAAGGTGTCGAGTCAGGTGTTGTTCCTCCACCAAGGACTCGTGGAAGAGCAGGGCTTACCTGAGGATGTCTTGGGAAACCCCAAGAGCGAGCGCCTGCAGCAGTTCCTTAGCGGCAACCTCAAGTAACCGCGATGCCTTCGAGCGACTCTTCGATCGCTCATTAGCTCCATAGTACTTCGCCCTTCGTGAGTGACCATGCTCAAGTGAAATTCGCTTGATTGTGGTTGTATATACATGATTATATTTATGCGTGACCTGTATGATTAAATCAATAAATAGGCTGAGAAAGTCATTTCGAGAGGATTACCGGTGAGCAAGCCATCCCATTTCCGTAATGTCGAAATCCGCGCCGCGCGTGGTAACACGCTGACCGCCAAAAGCTGGCTGACCGAAGCGCCACTGCGCATGTTAATGAACAACCTCGACCCGGAAGTGGCCGAGAACCCAAAAGAACTGGTGGTGTATGGTGGCATTGGCCGTGCGGCGCGCAATTGGGAATGCTACGACCAGATCGTCGAGAGCCTCACCAACCTGAACGACGACGAAACCCTGCTGGTGCAATCGGGCAAACCGGTCGGCGTGTTCAAGACCCATAGCAATGCGCCCCGTGTGCTGATCGCCAACTCCAACCTGGTGCCGCACTGGGCCACCTGGGAACACTTTAACGAATTGGATGCTAAGGGCCTGGCCATGTACGGCCAGATGACCGCCGGCAGCTGGATATACATCGGCAGCCAGGGCATCGTCCAGGGCACCTACGAAACCTTCGTCGAAGCTAGCCGCCAGCATTACAACAGCGATTTGACCGGTCGCTGGGTGCTCACCGCCGGTCTCGGCGGCATGGGCGGGGCCCAGCCGCTGGCGGCAACCCTGGCCGGCGCTTGCTCGCTGAACATCGAATGCCAGCAGGTCAGCATAGATTTCCGCCTGAGCAGCCGCTATGTCGACGAGCAAGCTACCGACCTCGACGACGCCCTGGCACGCATTGGCAAGTACACCAAGGAAGGCAAGGCCATCTCCATCGCCTTGCTGGGTAACGCCGCCGAAATCCTGCCGGAGCTGGTCAAGCGCGGCGTACGCCCGGACATGGTCACCGACCAGACCAGCGCCCACGACCCGCTAAACGGTTACCTCCCTGCCGGCTGGACTTGGGAAGAGTATCGCGCTCGTGCCAAGACCGAGCCTGCCGCTGTAGTGAAAGCCGCCAAGCAATCGATGGCCGTACACGTCAAAGCGATGCTTGAATTCCAGAAAATGGGCATTCCAACTTTCGACTACGGCAACAACATCCGTCAGATGGCTCAGGAAGAAGGCGTGGAAAACGCATTCGACTTCCCGGGCTTCGTACCGGCCTACATCCGTCCGCTGTTCTGCCGTGGCATCGGCCCGTTCCGCTGGGCTGCGCTGTCGGGTAACGCTGAAGACATCTACAAAACTGATGCCAAGGTCAAAGAGCTGATCCCGGACGATGCGCACCTGCATAACTGGCTGGACATGGCGCGCGAGCGCATCAGCTTCCAGGGCTTGCCGGCCCGAATCTGCTGGGTAGGGCTGGGTCTGCGCGCCAAGCTGGGCCTGGCATTCAACGAAATGGTGCGTAGCGGGGAATTGTCGGCGCCGATCGTCATCGGTCGCGACCATTTGGACTCCGGCTCCGTGGCCAGCCCAAACCGCGAAACCGAATCAATGCATGACGGTTCCGACGCCGTGTCCGACTGGCCACTGCTCAACGCACTGCTGAACACCGCGAGCGGCGCGACCTGGGTTTCCCTGCACCACGGCGGCGGCGTCGGCATGGGCTTCTCTCAGCACTCGGGCATGGTGATTGTCTGCGACGGTACCGACGAAGCGGCTGAGCGCATTGCACGCGTGCTGCACAACGACCCGGCGACCGGCGTGATGCGTCACGCCGATGCGGGTTACCAGATCGCAATAGATTGTGCCAAAGAACAAGGCTTAAACCTGCCAATGATCACCTCTGTTAAAGGAGCAAAAGCATGAACACACTCAACATCATCCCTGGCCAACTGAGCCTTGCCCAACTGCGCGACGTCTACCAGCATCCGGTCAACATCTCCCTCGATGACAGTGCTTCGGCCCAGATTGAAGCCAGCGTTGCTTGCGTGGAACAAATTCTCGCCGAGAACCGCACCGCCTATGGGATCAATACCGGTTTCGGCCTACTGGCCTCGACCCGCATCGCTACTGAAGACCTGGAGAACCTCCAGCGCTCACTGGTTCTGTCTCACGCTGCCGGTGTTGGCGAACCGATCAGTGACGCGCTGGTCAGGCTGGTCATGGTGCTCAAGGTCAATAGCTTGAGCCGTGGTTTCTCCGGAATCCGCCGCACCGTCATCGAAGCACTGATCGCTTTGATCAACGCCGAGGTTTATCCGCACATTCCGTTGAAAGGTTCGGTCGGTGCATCCGGCGACCTCGCACCCTTGGCCCACATGTCGCTGGCGCTGTTGGGTGAAGGCAAGGCTCGTTACAAGGGCGAATGGCTGGAAGCAACCGAGGCGCTGAAAATCGCCGGCCTGACGCCACTGACACTGGCTGCCAAGGAAGGGCTGGCGTTGCTCAACGGCACGCAGGTATCCACCGCTTATGCACTGCGTGGTTTGTTCGAGGGCGAAGATCTGTTCGCTGGCGCACTGGCGATCGGTGCTCTGACTGTTGAAGCGGTTTTGGGCTCGCGCTCGCCGTTCGACGCACGCATCCACGCCGCGCGTGGCCAGAAAGGCCAGATCGACAGTGCTACCGCCTACCGAGACTTGCTCGGGGAGCGCAGTGAAGTCTCTGACTCCCACCAGAACTGCGGCAAGGTTCAGGATCCGTACTCCCTGCGTTGCCAGCCGCAAGTCATGGGCGCGTGCCTGACCCAGTTCCGTCAAGCTGCGGAGGTATTGGTCGTCGAAGCTAATGCCGTCTCCGATAACCCATTGGTCTTCGCTGTCGAAGGCGATGTGATCTCCGGTGGCAACTTCCACGCCGAGCCTGTGGCCATGGCTGCTGACAACATGGCATTGGCGATAGCGGAAATCGGCTCGCTAAGCGAGCGGCGTATTTCCCTGATGATGGACAAGCACATGTCGCAATTGCCGCCATTCCTGGTGGCCAACGGCGGTGTGAACTCCGGCTTCATGATTTCCCAAGTTACCGCAGCGGCGCTGGCCAGTGAGAACAAGGCACTGGCGCATCCACATTCGGTGGATAGCCTGCCAACTTCCGCGAATCAGGAAGACCACGTGTCGATGGCTCCTGCAGCGGGCAAGCGTTTATGGGAAATGGCTGAAAACACTCGCGGCGTCCTCGCTGTTGAGTGGCTCGCTGCGTGTCAGGGCCTTGACTTGCGCGAAGGCTTGAAGACCTCGACGAAGCTGGAGCTTGCCCGCACCAGCCTGCGCAGCAAAGTGGCTTACTACGACAAAGATCGCTTCTTTGCGCCGGATATCAACGCAGCAAGCGAGTTGTTGGCTTCCCGGTGCTTGAACGAACTGGTGTTGCCAAAGTTGCTGCCTAGCCTGTAATCGGGGGGAAGGGGCGTTTGGCTCCTGTGTGAGCAAGCTGAATTGCTCGAGTCATCCCGCACGAGAGCTACAGTGTTTATGCAGTTTTTTTGCTCTACAGCTATCGGCGACAGGCAGTTGTCGTAGCTGTGGAGCTTTTTTACTTTTGTAGTACAGGAAACTCACTGGTGAAATTCTGCGTCAAGAGGTTGTCCGGAAAGTAGAAGCAGTAATGGCATTTCGATCCCGGTTTATGATGGATCAGTTCATCAGATGCCTTCAGGCATCAACTGTCTCTATGCGCCCCGTTTACGGGCAGGCGACTGCCGAGTCGATAGCGTGAGGAGGGGTGAACCAAACGCACGTAAGTCACAATTTTGCTTTGGCTCCAAGTGCGACGGATAAGCGCTAAGCAAGGTTCGTTGGCGTCGATCTGCATATGTTTGCTTTCGTCAATGCTTGGGTGACAGGCTTCGACGATATGCTCCATTTCATCAGGTTTGACGACGCGCAACAGGTATTTGGCAGGTTGCAAGTGTTCCCCAAAGTCTTGTTGCAGGAACTCTGGCACCAGCTCGGGATTGACGTAACGATCCTCCAGTTGTACGGGCACGCCTTCTTCGCTGTGAACACAGACCAGATGAAAAACTGAAGAGCCGGTGGTCAGACCCAAAGCGGACGCCACCGGCATCGAGGCCGATTCACGCCCCAGGTGCAGGACACGGCAGGTGTAGCTGTGGCCTCGGGCCAGGATCTCGTCGGCAATGTTGGTGATGCGCAGCAAGTTTGATTGCGGCTTGCTTTCGGCTACGAACGTGCCGACACCTGAAATCCTGACCAGATGACCCTCTTCGGTTAGTTCGCGCAAAGCCCGATTGACGGTCATGCGCGAAATGCCCAGTTCTTGCACCAGCTGGTTTTCTGAAGAAATCAGGTCACCAGGTTTCCAAACGCCCGCCCGAAGTTGGTCTTGCACATAATCCTTTGCACGCCGGTAGAGCGCTTGTGGTGCATTTTTGGTCATTAGTCAGTCCGTGTCTCGAGTGTGGCAAAGACGCTTGCCAGTGCTGTGAGGAAAAGGTCGTTATCCTCACAGCTTCCGACAGAGACGCGCAAGTACTCAGTGTAACCAACTTCGCGCCACGGTTTGATGATCACCCCTTCGCGCAGTAGCGCTTGATTGATGACTTCGGCCGGAAAAGGCGTGCTGAAAAACAAGAAGTTGGCAAGGGAGGGCGCGGTTGTAATGCCTTGCTCGTGCAGTGTCGCCTCCATTCGCCGACGTTCGCTAGCGACATGGGACAGGCAGGCGTTCAGATGCTCATCGTCAGCCAGTGCGGCAATCGCTGCGGCCTGGGCTACGTGGTTGACGTTGAAGGGAGTACGCAGACGGTTAATAAGATCGGCCAACATCGGATCGCTCACCACCCCGTAGCCTATGCGCAAACCCGCCAGGGAATAAGCCTTGGAGAACGTCCTCAGTAGGATGAACGGTCTGCCGCTGCCTTGAATCAGAGCAAGACAGTCCGGGTATTCGGCTTCCCATTGTGCATATTCGTAGTAGGCCTCGTCGAACACCAACAAACATTGCGGTGGCAATGCGTCGAGCAGTTGTTGCAGCTCGTCGGCGCTAAGGGCGCAGCCAACCGGGTTGGATGGGCAGGAAAACATCAACACATGCGTGTGGGGCGTGAGTGCTGCGACCATCGCCGGCACATCGAATGTGCCTTGCTGGGTCATTGGCACACCAATCACCTTGGCGCCGGCTGCCAGTGGATAGATGAAGTGCAGACCGAACGAAGGCACTACGGTCACGACTTCGTCGTCGTGATCCAGAAACACTCGACTGATGACGCTCAGCAAATCCTCCGAGCCGTTGCCGAACACCAACTGGTTTTCCGGCACACCCAGCTTTTCAGAAAGCGCAGTACGCAATGCTTGGCAGCCGGCATCGGGATACAGCGCAATTTCGCTGCAAGCTCGAGCCGTTGCGGCGCTAACGGCGGGTGCTGTGCCCATTGGGTTTTCGTTGCTCCCAAGTTTGGCTACGCGTGTAAGGCCGAATCGTTTGCGCACGGCATCCGAAGCCAGGCCAGCATTATAGCTGGCCAATTCGCGAACTTCTGCGCGGGCAAGCAGGTTCAAGTCATTGGCATTCATACAGGGCTAACCTCAATTAGTGTTTTGCGGGAAAGCATTTCGATTCAGTCGGTTCTGCAGGAGCTGCTGCAGACGCTACTACTCGGCGTCATGTCTGAACTCGGCTGGCTGATAGCTGGATGGATCTGAGCGGTACCATTGGATTCATGATGTGACGTCCTTAGCGAACAGCGTAACGTGGCGAAAGATCTGTATGATCCTGTATATACCAGAAAGGCAAGATGCAGGCCAAAACCTTCGTGCGGTAATAGGGCGGCGGTTAAGGCCTGTTTTCAGAGAAGTGGATCAGATGCTTGTTCATGCAGGATTTTCAATGTGTAACCTATGGTTCCGCGGGGGGGTGTTACCCTCACTTCGTGGCGTGTTTAAACGAAACATTGATTGCCGTACGCATTTAATGAGCTAACCATAAATGGACAGCTACTGGCTTTGCCTTAGGCATCTGGCGTGTTTTTTTGCGAGCGGCATTGAAAATGCTTGACCCTGTATATACATGCAGAGCTTTTTAAGCTAAAACCTAGTTCAGCCCTTGCTGTCACGACTGACCAGTGAGTCAACATGATTTCGGAATGCTGTTCGCTCTGTAAGCATGGCCAGCGCCCGTAAGGGGGCAGATGCTCAAGCGCATTTACGACTTGTTGCCTAGCCGTGAGCACAGATGGACTGCAAGCGATGATTCACAATCGGTGCTCGCTGATGAGCGAATCTTTGAATACCCAAGAGAGAACTGCCATGACCGTAAAAAATCTGCCCTTTTCCAAAGTCCGCCACAGCCAAGGCCTGGTTTTTTTGTCTGGCGAATTGCCGTTTAGTGAGGACGGCAGCTTTCCTGAAGGTATCGAAGCGCAAACGCGTTTGACCCTGACGCGTATTGCCCAGACGCTGGAAGCCGAATCGCTGTCGCTGGACGATGTTGTCAGCGTCACCGTATACCTGACCGACCGGAGTGATTTCGCCGAATTCAATCGCGCTTATGCATCATTCTTCACGACCAACCTGCCAGTGCGCGCGACCGTCTGCGCCGGCCTTGTGGTCGATGCATTGATAGAGATCAGTGTCATCGCGCAACAGCGTGCTTGATTCGGAGGCGGCGTGAGCGAAAAACAAGTGGTGGTATTGGGAGGCGGTATTGTCGGCGTCTGCACGGCGTTGCATTTGCAGCGCCGTGGCTGCGCAGTGACGCTGGTAGACAAAGGGTTGCCAGGGCGCGAAACATCGTTCGGTAACGCAGGTATTATTCAGCGCGAGGCCATTGAGCCTTACGCGTTTCCAAGGGATCTTGCCAGTTTGATAAACGTGGCAACCAAGCGTGACATCGGCGTTAATTACCATATACGCGCGATGCCTGAATACGTGCCTGCCTTGGTCAGGTATTGGGCCAACTCCGCGCCGAAGCATTACCAGGCCATTGCGGATGCCTTTCGCACGTTGATTGAGCATTCGATTAGTGAGCACTCGGAGCTGATTGAGCAAAGCGGTTCGCAGAACCTTATCGTGCGCAAAGGCTGGATTCAGGCGTTCCGTAGCCCACAGCAATTCGATGAGGCGGTGGAGCGTGCGGTACGCGTGAGTGCACACGGCGTATTGTCCGAGCATTTGGACGGTGTCGCGCTAAGACTGGCGGAACCCGCCCTGAGCGAGGCATTGGTGGGGGGCATTCATTGGCTGCAACCCTGGACTTGTATTGAGCCTGGAGAGCTAGTGCAGCGTTATGCCGATCTGTTCGTGAGTGAAGGTGGGCAAATTTTGCGCGGCGATGCGCGATCGTTGCGTCAGTTGGGAGCCGGCTGGAGCGTCGATACCGATTCCGGATCGGTCGGCGCATCCGAGGTGGTAGTGGCGCTGGGGCCTTGGGCTCATGAGCTGCTGTTTGAGTTGGGCTACCGCATACCGTTGTTCGTCAAACGGGGTTACCACGCTCACTTTGCCGATGGAGCAATGTTGACCCGCCCGGTGCTGGATACCGAACAAGGCTACATGCTGGCGCCGATGAAACGCGGTATCCGCCTATCGACAGGGGCAGAGTTCGCCAGTCTAAGTGCACCTCCGACACCGGTGCAGTTAGGCAAGGCCGAGAGTGCTGCACGGCAACTATTGGCGTTAGGCCCCCAAGTTGAGCGCATGCCATGGAAGGGCGCCCGACCCTGTACGGTAGACATGAAACCGGTAATCGGCGCAGCGCCCTTGCATAAAGGGCTCTGGTTCAACTTCGGCCATGCCCATCAGGGGTTTACGCTGGGCCCGGTCAGCGGTCGACTGCTCGCAGAATTGATGATGGGCGAGACGCCTATAGTCGATCCAGCACCCTTTGCTCCAGGCCGTTTTTGAGCTGAGCTGCAGTACATGAACCTTCCGCCCGTCTCCGTTGGAGTAGCGGGCGAGAACCTGGCCTGTCAGGAAAATTAACACTGATATTTATCTACGGACGCTGTCCCTGCAGATTTCGCGTCAGTCGTCGTGGGCGCTGTTTTGATTCCAATGGGTGTATCCGTTCCATCGGCCCGCCCTAAATAATTATAAGTACCCGTTGGAGAGGTCATGAATATCAAACAGAAGCTGACATGGGTATTTGCTGCCATCGCCTGTCTTCCAGTGGTTATGGTCGCGGTGCTCGTCGTATTGAACTTGCGGAGCGCGGCGCAAGCCAATTTCCTGGATAGCAGCGGTCGTGAAATTCGCCAGATTGATAACGGCATGAAGCAGTTCTTTGAAAGCATCCGCCAAAACGTCGAATACCTTGCCAAGGATCCTCGGATCGCCAGCGTCAAGGGATTGAAAAACTATACCGCTGCCAATGCTGAGCAAACGCCTGTCAGCGAGGCCGATCAGCGGCTCCAGATTATTTTCGATCGATTTGCCGAGACCCACCCGACCACCGCGTCCATTTCACTGGGGCTCAACGACGGCGGATTTGCCGGCTGGCCCGACGATCCCAAAATGGCCAGCTACGACCCCCGGGTGCGTCCCTGGTACAAAACCGCCATGGCCGCCGCATCAGGCTTAACCGTGCGCACGGGCGCCTACTACTGGGCGCCGGATGACATGGTGCTGGTCAGCACGGTTCGCGCTTTCGCCGACGCAAGCGGCAACCCGGTAGGCGTCGTCGGTGTAGACGTCTCGCTAAAGCAACTAACGGAACTGGTTAAAACCATCAAGCTGGGCGACAGCGGATACCTGATGATGGTCGAAGCCAACGGCAACGTTTTAGTCGATCCCGCCAATCCCCAAAACAGCTTCAAACCCTTGGCCGATTTGGGCCCTGGCTACTCCGATCTGGCAAAGACTGGCGATGGCGTCACCAGGATCGAAATCGATGGCGTGCCCTATATGGTCAATGTGGTGAGTTCCGAAAGCCTAGGCTGGCGCTTCATCGGTCTAATTAAGCGTGACGAAGTCATGGCTCAGGCCACCAGTCTCACATGGCTTATTGCGATGATTGCCGCCGTGTTGGCGATTGTATTCGCCATCGTAGGCGCGAGCTTCGCCGGCGTAATCGTTAGACCAATTCGCAGCGTTGCCAATGGCTTGCAGGAAATTGCCGAAGGGGAAGGCGACCTGACACGCGAACTCGAAGTGCGGGGCAAGGACGAAACCGCCACTTTGGCTGGTTGGTTCAACCAGTTCCTTGGGATGATCGCGCAACTGATGAGGCGCATCCGCAGCGCTTCCTCCGATTTGCAAGAGGTCGCTGCGGATACAAGTCAAGTGGCCAGCAACATGAACAACGCCGCAGTGCGGCAGCGCGAAGCAGTTGAATTAGTAAGCACGGCTTTCAACGAGATGGTCGCTACCTCTAACGAAGTGGCTCGCTCATGTAGTCGCGCGGCTTCCAGCGCGGACGTTGGTTATCGAGAGGTGCACGACGGGCAACGGCACATTGGTGAGGCCACGGGCAGCGTTCTTAAATTGAGTGAAGACCTGCAGCAGTCGGCATGTACCATGCAGATGCTCGAGCAGGACAGTAAGAACATCAACACGATCCTCGATACTATTCGTTCGATCGCTGAGCAGACCAATCTGTTGGCACTCAATGCCGCCATCGAAGCGGCGCGCGCCGGCGGCCAGGGGCGTGGATTCGCGGTCGTGGCTGACGAAGTTCGCGCCTTAGCGCGTCGTACTGCCGACTCAACTGGCGAGATCGACAGCCTGCTCGGCAACTTCGCGCGGCGAACCAAGGAGGTCACCCAGCAGATGCAACGCAGCTTGGAGGCGTCGCAGATCAGCGTGGAGTGTATCCAGCAGGCGAGTGACAGTTTCGAAAAGATCCGCGACTCAGTGGACTCAATTCGCGACCAAAATGCTCAAATATCTACGGCTGCAGAGGAACAGCATCAGGTGGCCGAGGATATCAACCAACACATTGCGCAAATTCACGCCGATGCCCTCCTAGTTGAAGAGTTTGCGCACTCATCCCATTCCGGGTCGGGGCGTCTGACAGAAATTTCCGGCGAGATGGAGAAACTCGTGGGGCGCTTCAGGCTATAACAATTGTAATATGAGACAAGTACAGACGGTAAATATGGTGGAGTGAGTCTTCAGAGTCTAAGACTCGCAAAAACAACTTCCTTGGGAGCGCCTGCGTAGAAACGTCAGGACAATTGGTTAAAGTCATAAAAGAAACCAGCCGGCTCTGATCGTTTTATCAAATATACACTGGCACGCATGAACCAGGTACACACTGGAGGGGAGGGTGTGAAGGTATTTTTGGACTGCGAATTCACTCAGCTTAACCGCGACACCAAGTTGATTTCGCTGGCACTCGTTTCCGAAGCCGGCCACGAATACTACGTCGAGCTCACAGACACATATCTAGTGGGAGACTGCAGCGACTTCGTGATTCAAAACGTCTTGCCGCAGTTGGATTCAAACCGTCATGGCAGGTTACTCGCTTCCGCCCAAGCTGCTATGAAGTCTTACCTCGACAGTTTTGAGGAAGAACTCGAGATTTGCTCGGATGCGCCAGATTGGGACTGGAGGTTTTGCTGCCAACTGGCCGGTTCGGCTGATGAATGGCCAAGCAATGTGGCCAACGAGCCCACGAATCTGATTCATCTGTTTCGCCACCTAGAAGGCAATGACCTCGGTGAGGTCGACCTCCCGGAGCTACCGCACCATGCATTACTCGACGCCAGGCTTCTTGCTGACCTATATCAGCAACTGAGAGCTAACCCGGCATGAGCTGTGAATGCCCCGATCCGTTGCTATGACTCGGCGCGCTTGCTCGTCGGTACCGTTACCCTTCCTCAAAGCAGTGCTTGTGCCCGCTGGTGTGATTTGAAGAAGTGGGGTATGTATCTCTGATCTCACAATGGCAGGAGGCCGACATGAGGTTGCAGAGTGATATCGATGCGCTAGCGGCGATCGAGGAAGACGCAAAGGCGATGCTAAAACGGATAGGGCTGCCCGACGAGGCACACAAGCTTGAGGTGGTGATTGTTCTTCGACAGATCGTCGACCTGGCCACTTACATGGAGTCGGCTGATCGATTCATTGAGGCGCCGATCATTGGTTGAGATGGCTCCTGCTTAACAGTGCGGATCATCAGTGGACGATTCGTTCTATCTGCTGCGCCTGTGAAGGGCAGTCGCATCTTCGGGCCCAAGGCCCGGCTCGTTACTAGCCCAGCATTTCCTTGATGATCGAGGCTACATTCCTCGCATCGTCGATACCCCGATGATAAATGCCTTGCCAAACCAGGCCCAACGACTCGACCGTCTGCTTCAGACTTTTCGGCCGATAATCTTGAGGCGTTTATGTCATTTGCTCACAGTGAAATGTTGCTGATCGGAAATAGGAGCGGGCATGCAGCGAGCCGGCATCACAGCTCCAGCTGTCTAGCGACGCCCGAGCCGCATCGTGCCTCTTCTCTCTATTCGCCGGTGGCAACACTCTCAATTTTAGCTCAGCTCAGCCGAAATAGCGGTGAGTTGTTGAAGCCATTAAGGGAACATATGAAGCGAGTCGAACGGGATTTCATCACACTGTTTAATTGTCTATGGTACCGGGATTTCCCAGTATCTGAGGTGCATGCTTTGGCGGGACGCGCCGACTGGACGATCCATCTTGGACTCGTCGTAAGACAGTGCTCCACGCTTCTTGGGGCTAGAGCCCTGTTTGAGCAAGGCGGACGTACTGACGCGGTGATTCGCTACAGCGACACAGACACGCTTTCGTTTGTGGAGTGGGAATGGAAGCGGGCCCATACCGATATCAATGAGTTTTCTAAGCTGCTGCAAAAGACCGATGGAGCGGTTTTTCAGACCTTCATTGGCTATAGCAGGGTTGCTGATCTTAAGGCCACGATCGAACAGATCGGCAAGCACTGGCGGACAGCAAGTAAGCCGCTGATAACTTTCCTAATCACCTATGAGGTGTCCGGAAGGAGCCGCCGTTTCAAGGAGCTGCAGACTTACATGTTCGCCAAGGGAAAATACAAGAAAGTCCGCTCTCAGCCTGCTTTGCCTTGGGAAGTAAATCGACGGAAGGCAAACAGCGAGTCTGAGGACACCGCCTGATCGGGCGACGTGGCGGTTTATCAGGATGGAAGAGGGGAGGTTAGCCGCCTGGGGCGGCTCGCCCGATGAAATTCAACTTAACCACGAGTCTGCTATAGGGCCTGCACCACGTTACTGAGAGTATTTTGTTTGGAGTGCGGTTAGCCTCGTTGCATCACGCTCGGTGAATGAGCCTGCGTCGAACAAAGGCTTATCATCAGCACCATCAAGCCGTTCGACGGTAACGGTGAAGATGGCGTCCTTTGGTGGTTCGACCTTGCCCCAATCCGAGAACTGATTAGGTGCGAGACTCCAGGATTGAGATTCGCCTGGTTCCAAACCACCGCTGATTGAGTAATTGAACGTTTCGACAAGCCAAGGCACTGAGCGTCCGGGAGAGGCGATGGTGCCTTTGAAATACGCCCGTGACACGGCGCTGGCAGTCCCGTTATTCACCGTTATTTCGATGATAGGTTGGTTACCAAGGCCATACTCTTTGGCCCTTTGATAAAAGCGAGACTTTGAAACCTGAAAGCGGGCTAATTCTGTTTTTGCAGCTTCGGATTTTTTTTGCTTGTCGACCAGCTCCTGAATTTCCGTCAAGGCCTGTTGCCGTTCTCGCTCTGCACGTTCTGTTCGTACTCGGTTTGCTTCATCGGCAACCTGCTGAGCAGTCTTTCCGTTGAGCGCAGCAAGCATATCTGCGGACACACCTTCGGCATTTTTCTTGCCCTGTAAAACCTGAGAAATATCGAGCCCCTGAAGTGCAAGCACCATCACATCAGACGCGAACTGCTTGCGCTTGTCCTCAGGCAAGCTCGCAGCAACCTTCGCCGCAGAGTCTTTGAAAGCCTGTTGTGAGCTACCGTCCAGCTTGGGCTCGCCACAGCCAACTAGCATCCCTGCCATAAGCGCTACGCACATAAATCGACGCATCTGCATTCCCTCTCAGAAAATTCAGGGCAGCATATCAAATTGATGTCGGAATGCTTTCTGTGCAGTTTTTGTTTTCGCACTCAGCAGAACTATTTAGGGTTTGCGCTAATAGCCTTGGCCGAGGCTATTGATGCCTATGATGCATCCTTTCAGGACGTTCCTTCGGGGCCACAAGCCCCGGCTTACCTGATCAGATGAGCATTTCCTTTATGATGGATGCAACATTTCTCGCATCGTCTATCCCTCGATGACAGGTACCTTGCCAAACTAGGCCCAACGACTCGACCGTTTGCTTCAGACTTTTCGGCTGATCATCGTATATACCTTTATGCCATTTCCTGACGTTGAAATGCTGCAGACCGGAGAGCAGGGAAGGGCACGCAGCTAACCCAGCATCGCGCTCCAACTGCCTTGCATCGTAGTCACCCCAGGATGCCCAAGCAGCATCTGGATATCGGGCAATGAATGCTGCCAGCTCCTGGCCAACCTCCGCATAGGTGCTTGCGCCGTCCACATCCACTTGTTGAATGGATGTCAGCTGTTTGCAGAAGTCGGTGAGTACGGAATTGATCTGAGGGCGAACGAAACGCTGGAACTCATCGACGATCTCGAGCGTTTCCAAATCGATCACCACTAAGCCAATTTCGATCGTTTCCATCTGTTCAGGGACGACCGCGAGCGGTCTTGGGGATTCAGACTCACCAACGTCATCACAGGTTGCCTCGAGGTCTACGCAATATAGATAGCGGTATGGCGCGAGGATGTTTTGGATGGCTTGAAGGTGATGAAGCTTTGCTTGAATGCTCATGGCATGGATGCCCTACCTTTGATCTGTCCAAGGTACATCGACACGTGCATACAGCCACGTTCTGACGGCGACTGTATAGAGCTGCGCATCATGATTTGATTGGCCAGCGCGACTTCCGCCAGCACCTGGCTGACCTCGAGGGCCAAGAGATGGTGAGTTCCAAGCGCGCGTTCGGAAATTAGACCTTCTGTATTGAGAGATGCATTAGCTCTATCCGGTAGTATTGGCTGAACGTCGTACCCAGAATCCGTTTGTGACAGGAAAACATGGATGTATTTGTCAGCACTCAAGGTTCAGAACTTCCGGCAGTTTGGCCCCGACTCTCAGGGTTTGTTCATCGAGTTCAACAGAGGCGTCACCGCCCTTGTGGGTGAGAACGACGCAGGTAAGTCCTCCGTCATCGATGCGCTCAGATTAGTGCTCCAGACCCGGGACGGTGAATACGTGCGTTTGCAGCCAGAAGATTTCCACGTTTCTGAAGGATCGCAAGCGCATCAGATCACGATTGTTGCGAAGTTCTCCGATCTGTCGGTTGCGGATCAGGGTGCGCTTTCAGAGTACGTCACCTTTATCGGCGAGCAGGCTGTCGTTTACGTCCATTGGACAGCTCGTCGACTCAATGACGATACGCTCGCGCGGCGCTGGGTTGATATCGCGGTGCGTAGTGGCCATAACGGTGGGGGCCCAAGTCTGGACGTCAATGTTAGGCAGTTGCTCGCAGCAGCGTATCTGAGACCGCTTCGTGATGCGCAGCGTGAAATGTCGTCCGGTCGCGGTTCTCGCCTGTCGCAGGTGCTGAAGAATTTTCCCGACATTAAGAATGGTAGTGACTTTACCAGTGAGCGATCGCAAGAGGATCTAGATCCTGCCTCTCTGAGCCTTGCGGGCCTCGCGGAGTACCTCCGGCACCTGGTCAACTCGCACGAAGGGGTGAGAAAGGCCCAGAACTCCGTCAACAACGATTACCTGTCTCATCTGGGGCTGGAGGGAGATGAGCTGCATGGCCGGATCAATTTCGTAGAAGGCGGGACGGAGTCGGCACGCCTGCGGCAGATCCTTGAACGTCTTGAGCTCAGTTTACTCGATCAGGACTCTGGTGAAACTCGGGGAGCCTATGGGCTCGGTTCCAACAATCTGCTGTTCATGGCCTGTGAGCTACTACTCTTGGGTCGCGAGCCTGATGGGCTTCCCTTGCTGCTCATCGAAGAACCTGAAGCTCACCTGCATCCGCAGAGGCAACTGCGCCTAATGGAGTTTCTGAGCGCTGCTGCGGGCCCTGATTACACCCCATCGGTGACAGCTGATGGCTCGGGAGCGCCGAACATCCCTTACGGGGCCGATACTCCTGAGCAGCACAACTTTCCGATAGCGGCAGGATCAACCACAGACGCGCCCGTTCTCGTTGCAAAGGAACCTCAAACCGCTGATCAGCCAATAGCTGATCCGGTGCCTGCAAATTCGTCACGCTCTGTGCAGGTCATTCTGACGACCCACAGCCCCAACCTTAGCTCCAAGATCGCCCTGGACAACCTGGTACTGATGCATCGCCATAAGGCCTACTCTCTGGGCAAGCAGCACACAAAGCTCGATGCTGGTGACTACCGGTTTCTGGCCCGGTTTCTGGACGTTACCAAGGCGAACCTTTTTTTTGCACGAGGAGTGCTCGTCGTGGAGGGGGATGGTGAAGCAATCCTGCTACCGGCAATCGCCAAGATCCTGGGCAAGGATTTCACCAAACACGGTGTATCAGTGGTGAACGTGGGCAGCACGGGCTTGGGTCGGTATTCCCGCATCCTACAAAGGGCGAACCCGGATAAAGGGACATTGCATCTGCCGGTTGCGTGCATGGCGGACATGGACGTGATGCCGAACTGCGCCCCAGTCATCCTCGGGCATGTGGACGATGACGATGATCCAAGATGGACAAGTAAATTCCGTCGCTGGAAGGCGGTCAGGCATTTTGGGGATGACGAGCAAAGTCAATTGGCCGGCCTGGCCGAACGACGTCAGAAACTCAAGGTCAACGACGAGCAGAATGTTCAAACCTTCGTTGCCGATTATTGGACGCTTGAGTATGACCTCGCGTTCACGGGGCTTGCACAGCAGGTTCTAATCGCCGCCCGGCTTGCTGAAAATGATGATGCTCTCAACGAGGAGCGAGAGACACCTACGAAGGTTATTCATGATGCCTGCGATGAGTTCCAGGCACTAACTGAGTCAAGTGAGTCCCACGAGCATCTGTGTTCATACATCTACGCCCTGTTCCACCAGAAGAAGGCATCCAAGGCGATCACAGCGCAGTATTTGGTTGACTTGCTTGAGGGCCGTCTCGGTTACAAGGCGCTGCCCCTTGAGCAAATTCAGGAAGCGCTGCCAATTTACATAACCGAGGCGATTACCTATGTAACCTCCCGCTTGGAAACGAATTTGGAGCAGGCGGAGGATCCTCGGTGATCGCGTTTCGGGATCTGGTGCCCGAGATCACGGATGAAGACATCGACTGGGTTGTCGAGCTCATGGGGCTCAAGGAGCTTGATGCGCCTCGGCTGAACTTTCTGAGGTCGCGCGAGACGTTGGATGTGTCTGCGTGTCCCGGCAGTGGCAAGACGACCCTGGTGGTCGCCAAGCTGGCGATTCTCGCACGCAAATGGACAAACAGAACCCGAGGGATCTGCGTGCTATCGCACACCAATGTCGCACGTCATGAGATTGAACATCGCCTGGGCGACACAGAGGTGGGAAGGCGCCTGTTGAGCTATCCCCATTACATCGACACGATCCATGGGTTTGTCTGCCGATTTCTTGCCACACCGTGGCTGCTTTCCGCCGGGCACCGATTCACAGCCATCGATGATGAGCTGACACATCGGATGCGCTTCAGCTGCATGCCTTATCAGGGCAGGTCGAAGATCAAGTCACTGTTTGAGTTCAATAAGTTCAGTCCTGAGAAGTTGAGACTGACCAGCACTGACTTCACCGATCCGCTCAAAGGCAACAAGTTTCCGGCAGGGGAGGAGGCTCCCACCTATAGGATCATGGCCTTAGCCATGGGAGAGACTGCCAAGCGTGGATGCTTCTGCTATGACGAAATTTTCGTCCTGGGTAAGGCTCAACTGGCAGAGCGACCAGGCGTCGCTCAAGGGCTCATGCATCGCTTTCCCTGTGTAATTGTCGATGAGATGCAGGATACTTCGGCTATGCAGAACAAGTACCTGAGCACGATTTTCCCCAGGGACAATCCAGGTATCTGCGTAACTCGGGTGGGTGATCCTAACCAGGCGATCTTTGATTCTGATGTTCACTCCAAGGGTAGCGATTTTCCAGATACGGCTCGCTCGGTTGATATCGCAAGCAGCTTTCGCTTCGACGTATCCATCGCATCACTCGCAGATCCATTTGCCTTCTACCCAGTAGAGGACAGGCTTTGTGGGCTACGCAGGAGGGAGAGCAATTTCCAGGCACCTCATACAATATTCGTCTTTCCGGATGGCGACTGTAGCGGAGTGCTTAATGCCTACGGTCGGCTTGTCCTGGATCACCTTCCTCGCGCACTGCTGGAGAAAGCACTGATCACTGCGTTGGGCTATACGCATAAGGACATCAATCCTGAGGATGAAGACGCTACGCATTATCCAAAGACCGTTGGGCATTACTGGGAGTCGTATGATCGCAACGCTGGCCGTTCTAACTATAGGCCTTCGACCCTTGTGGAACGGGTGCGCCTAGCCCGTCGTCACCTTGCTAAGGGGGATACAGCGCATCACGGAGTAGAGGAGATAGCGCGCGCATTGCTCCACCTTGTGAACCTGTCGAACACTTCCACAAAGATCAAGGTGGGGGCCCGACAGCACGTACAGGTTCAGCAACTCTTCACCGACATGAAAGATCTGGAGCAATATCAGCAACTGATAGTTGAGGTTCTCTTCAAGTCGGACTTCATTAGCCAAGGCCGTTGGCTGACTCTGTCCCAGCGTTTTTGCAACCTCGCTGTGGCGCTCTCTGGCCTCAACGCGCGATCCGACACGACTCGGGAATACTTGGCTTGGGTGGACGAGAGCCAAGAGATTGTTCTGGAGGGAGGGGCCGCGCTGGCAGTGAATACTTACCGGAGTATTCATGATCACGGGACGGTCGACATCAAGCTCGGCTCCATCCACTCAAACAAGGGGCAGACGCACACCGCGACGCTGGTATTGGAAACCTTCCGTCACGAGCCGTTTCTCGGCAGCTTGGTGCCATGGATGGTGGGTGAGTGTTGCCATGGGCGCAAAAAGCTTGGTGTTCGTATTACCCAGCGGCTTCTTGCGATGTATGTGGCAATGACTCGACCGACGCACTTGATTTGCCTGGCTATCAGTAAGCGCTCGTTGGGAGAGGATGCGCTATTCGAGGAGAATTGCCGAAAGCTGATTGACCAAGGCTGGAAGGTTCAGCATTTATGAAAGCGATGATGCTTATGCGGCGGTGATCTCCGCTCGCAGGTATGGGTATTTATAGGTAATCCAGGAAAATCGCCCCGTCATGCTCTGTGCGGACGAATGAAAGCTCATCTGGGTAACCATCGACACCTATCAACTTAACCACCCCCTTTGCACGATCATGCATGCAAACCAAGGTGCAGGTAGCGACGTCCGGGTCAACGACGGCTTCATGAAGGGTGTAGCGCTCGATACGGTAAGACTCACCTTCTCGTAGACACTGCCGATCTGTTTCACTCACTGCTTCTCTCTCACGCGTCTTACGCAGCGTGTTCGCTGTTCGATGAACGTAACGATCCCCTTGGTAGATCACTTCGTACACAGGATGACCTGATGTCGTGCCTGCTCCTAACGGAGTGCTGGCGTACTGAATGTTCGTGAGTGTGCCAGCAAGGATGCGACTACTCACATGGGTATCGTGAAGATGGATGCCAGCGGGCATTCCACTGATTTGGCGGTTACTGCTGGGCCAGAGGTGTAGGCGCCACTCTTCGTCGTCCGAGCGGTTCAATAACATGACGTAGAATCCATGCGGATGCTTGAGGCAATGAGGTTTGGTCTCAATGATCCAGGTTCTTAGCGCTTCTTTTATATTGGACGTCGATGTGGCGTGTAGATGCTCTCGGTTAAGGAAGGATAAGTCATTAGGCATAAGGAGAACGACCGCCCACTGCGTGCTCAGCTGCAGTAATTACGCTCGCTGGAATAGTGCCAAGCCCGAACATCGTTTGAAGCACTTCGGTGGGCGCAACGTTGGTAGGAACGTCAACATTTGAAGCTTCTGCGCGAATCAGTCCTAGCTCATGAGCGTATGCCGCGTAGTCGCGGTGAGACCGATGATACCTGTAGGCAAAATCTTTCGGATCCTCACGCGTAACGATGAGTTCTTGAGACGAACCTTCTATTCGGAACGTCGATAAGCGTTTACTCAAATACAGCTGTACGTTGAGCAACAGTGGATACTCATTTTTAGCACGTGCGATCGCTAGTATGGTTGCCAGCACCTCAGACTGGACGTACTCAACGCTCCACAGGGGGCCGTCGAACGTAGCGCTTCGCCGGAACCGGGAGTACTGCTCACAAAGCGCTTCATCTCTGAAGTCCAGCAGGATGGCGTCGACGCGAATTGGTTGCCTGTGTTTTTTGGCTTGCTCAAGGAGTCTCGGAAGTGTCTTGGCACGAAAGTGTCGACCTGTTCTTACGCTGATTTGATAGTCAACCGAATCGGCGACAATCCTCTCAAGGTTTTGTGAAATATCCTGAGGCAGGACGACTGCAGCTTTCTGCACTTCGTTCGGATCGACAAAAAATGAGATGTAGAGCGTCGAGAGAATGGCGAATGCACCACTTGCAACGACCGAGTTTAAAAAGCTGTTAAAGGTCTGCAGCGACGGAGATTGCACAGGGCGATTGGCAATCCAGAGAGTAGCCAGAAAGCAAAGAAGCAAAAGGCCACCGCTGGCCAGCAGAAAGCTTCTGCGTTGATGGGCGGAGCTGAAAATCCCTGAGAGCGACACGCTGGTTACCTTCTGAAATCCGTTTCGATGGCGGATTTTGATCGGCGTGATGGCTCAATGCAAGTACACACCACTTTTTCGTATCGGTTTGCGCTCGTTTGAGCATCGAATTGCAGGCAAATCTCAAAGCTTCAGCTAACCTCATGCCGAAGCGATTTAGATCATCGAATCGCGAAAGAAGAAAGGGAAACTGATTTGGGAATGGGTGCGTGAAGCGAACCGGAAAGCGTGTGACGTGTCACAAAGACCTATCGCTAAACGTAATTCCTTTGTGCCATACTCGTCCCATACAGCAATACCGTCGTTGGATCTCACCCTTTACTGCTGTCCTAAGCAGCGTTGAGATCCGAATCAACACGACGCATCACCAGAAGCTAAATGTTTCTGAGATTCATACCAAAACGCCGTTAGGCACCTGCTTGAGCAGATCCTTGATTGGATGAACGTTAGCGAAAACGTTGTGTCGAAGCAGTGAAGGACACCATCCGTCGGCAAGCTTTTGAGAAAGCTGACGACCGGGCAAGTGGATTAGTAAAATCCGCTCCCTTCGAGAGTCGTCGTAATTGGCACCTGCGTCACCCTCGTCAGTGACTACCGTAGCAAGACCGTTACCACTAGGAATGTGGGAAAAAGGGGACAGAGAATGAGCGTTGAGCTTTTGTACGATAAGGCCAGGAAACACATGGGTGCGACGGAAGAGGAACGCCTACGTAAGGCGCGAGCCCGTACGTTCGTGATGACCAAAATTCTTGCCAAGCAGGCCAAAGCCCAAACTGTGACCGATGAGATGTTGGCTCGTACCTGCAGTCTCTGACTTTTTTCCGTCCTAAAAGCAGCCCTCGGTGGCTGCTTTTTTTTGCGCATAGAACAATGACCCCATACCTTGTCACGGAATTTCAGGCCGAAACACTAAGTGCCCTGATTCGCGAATGCTTTGGCTACGAATACCTGCAGATCTTCGATAAAGAGCAGGTGAAGTACCTCTACAACTATCTTTGCTCTCTGGGCGCCAAGTCTATTCTGCTGGAGCCTAGGTACACCGATCGAGACTTCCTCGAAGACTACTCACGCTACTACTTGAAGCGCTTCCGCAACGATGGTCAGGTCTGTGGGCGTCTACACTTTTTCAGATGTAAACTTGACCATAAGTCGCTTGATAGCATGATGATCGACAGCGCCCGACAAGACCTCAGCCGTGCCTGGTTGCAAGACAACTACCTAGGTTTTGTCGTGATCAAGCCACTCGAAAAGACTTTCATCGGGAAAACGTGTCTACGCATCGCGGGTGATCGAGGTACCGGGCCGGGTACCAAAAAGAAGATTGCCAAGCGGTACGACGTCAATCTATTTGGCATCAAGTTGCATGTGAATTCGATCGCTTTCCAAGAGCAGGACAAGGTTGTTTCCGCCTGCGCGACCACTGCGATCTGGGCCGCTTTGCACGCGCTTCCAGGTCGGAATGTAAAAAATGTACCATCTTGCAGTGAGATCACCACTGCTGCCCTGAATTTTGTGGACGGCTCTCACAACGGCTTTCCAAACAAGCACCTCACCCACAAACAGATTCAGCGATCACTCGACGTTCAAGGCCTTCGTTACCACTCAACAACAATCACGACGCAAACCCAAAAGTGGTTCCACAGCTATGCCTCAACGCATGTCGACAGTGACTTACCGATTATCCTAGCCGGCGTTGTTTACGGCCCGGAAAACGCTACGGCTGCTGACAAGCAGATCCGGGAGGCTGATGCGTTGGAGGCGTTGGAGGAGATGGAAGGCCTCGATGAAGCCGCTCGTGAAGAACTGAAAAACGAGATGAAAACCTCCACCGGTCAGCCGATGTGCTTGAAAGGTGGTCACGCTGTAACGCTGGTGGGATACGACTTCCGAGACGGAAAAGAGTGGCTTTACGTCCACGACGATCGGCTCGGCCCTTATGCTCGGGCGAAAATTGCGCCTGCTGAAGAGTTCATCAAGGCTCAAGCAGACATTGGATCTGTAGCGTCTGACGAGGTGAGGGAGTTACTCAGTGATCGCTGGGCCTTGGAGTTCAGTCAGTGGGACGAAAAGAAGCAGACCTGGCTGCCGCCGCACGAAATCTTGGTACCAGATCTCGGTATCGTCCCTGCTGACAAAAAGGCCCGTCTCGACTTCAAATACGCGCATGGCACTGCGGCCATCCTTCAAAACGAACTAGAACGTTGGATGGAGGGGATTTGCCAGAACTCCTCGCTCAAGATAGAGAAGTGCTCGCACACGATAAAGCTCGCATCTATCTCGCAGATTCGGGACGAGATAACAGGTCGACCGATTGGCTACGCGGAAGGGGACAAGCTTGAGGCTGGCGACGAGTCACCTGTTGCTACCGCCGCAAACATCGAACGTTGGAACGCTCATAAGTTGAGCTTCCTCACTACCCCTATGGCTCGTCTGCAATGGAGTATTGACCTCTATTGGGGTGAGCGAAAGGTATTGAAGGTTTTGCTCGATGCCACTGATACGCCTTTGGGTGACGCGGTATCTGCCATCTATGAGCACGACTTGTTGTTCGCCGATCTATTCCTTAGATGGTTCAGGGATCAGAAGGCTAACGCTCAGTACGTCGATGTTGAGCACTTCTACAGCTCGTTCTTGAAGGTTTTGGCGAAGCAAGACCAGGACTACGCCAATTACCTCAATACCACCTACGGAAAGCTGCGCGCTCCCAAGCGTTTGGAGCAAAGTGAGATCACCCCTGAGGGTAAGGGTGCGAACCATACGGCGATTGAACGGTTCGACCCGTTGGCTATAGAGCGAACCTTGGTGCAGCGATTCCCTGACGTCATCAAAAATCCGAAGACCAAGAACCTGATTTGGGCGATCGGAAAAGACGGCAGCTTGTTCGTCGCTGAAGACTTGAAAGATCCAAAACGGGGTCACCCAAGCATGACGGGCTTGCAAGCAGCCCGGATTGCCGGCGAGATGTGGTGGGAGCCCTCTGATGAAGGATCCGGTGAGTGGGCCGTCAATCATTGTTCTGGGCGCTATAGCTTCGATTACGTGAACCCACAGAGTTTGCTGAACAATGCGATTACGAAAATCGCATCCTTCTTCCCTGATGATACCTTCGCTATCGAGCCTGTTCCCCTGCGCCGCAATGGCTAATGGATTGTCGAGCGGCTAGAGCGATTCAAGTGTTCGTGCCGCTCCCTGGGTTCTCTGGTCGGTAGGCTCCTTTGACATCATCGTCAGTTTTGACGATGATGTGTGCATGAGATATCCAGGCGGGAAAGGCAAGTGCTACCAGCGCTTGATCAACTTGATGCCTCCGCATCAGACCTACATCGAGACGCACTTGGGAGCGGGCGCTGTCCTGCGCCACAAAAAGTCTGCCGCTCGAAACATCGGCGTGGACGTAGATCCCGCTGTTCACGAAGCCTGGGTTGATCACCAGGTTGAGAGCCTTGAGCTCATCCAAAGCGATGCTTTGAGCTACCTGAGCAGCTTTTCATTCGACGGTAGCGAACTGATCTACGCTGACCCTCCGTATGTGACGGAGACTCGCCGTCGCGCCAAAATTTACCGTTTCGAGTATGACGTGGGCCAACACGAGCAACTGCTCTCAACACTTAATAGTGTCCCTTGCAAGGTGATGATTTCGGGTTACGACAGCGTCCTCTATAACGACACACTTCAAGGATGGAGAAAGGTGACGTTCATGGCGAAGACGCATGTTGATCTCAGGGAGGAATGCGTCTGGATGAACTACGCTGCCCCACAAGAGCTCCACGACAGTCGTTATTTAGGTGACACGTTCCGCGAGCGGCAGACCATTGCTCGGCGCCAATCTAGGCTCCGCGATCGTGTTTCTGCGATGGATCCGGTTGAGCGCAACGACTTCCTCCACTGGATCTCGCAGACCTATGGCTCCGTCCAGGAGGCTCGGTAATGCAAAACGGTGTTGTGTTCGTAGACTCCAAGTTTTACAGCCGCGATTTCCCTGACGCCATGAGCGAAGTGCTCCCTGGTGTTTCATGGGGCTTGATCGAAGCATTCCCGACTCCGGCGTACTGGGCCTATCAGGTCTGGGCAAACGAACAAGAGTCCGAGCCGCTCAACTATAAGCTTGGCGCCACCCTGGCTGAAGAGGTCGGGGCGTGCCTGCTGGGTGGGCATGGGATTCCAGCGAACGTAGGCCTCGCAGCATTTGCCTACTTGAGAGACCTCGGGGCTTTTGAGGGCAGAGCGCCCAGTGAAAGTCAGTTGTTGGAGTGGCTGAGTACACCGCTCAAGATCGGCAGTCGCTCTGTGCGCTACCGTTTTGCCAAGCAGAAGTCTCGCTATCTTCATGCAGCGCTTAATGCCTTGGAGGAGGGCAGTCCTCCCGTCCACTCTGGCCGAGCTCTACGCGATTGGTTACTAGACGTTCCGGGCATTGGTTTCAAGACCGCTTCCTGGATCGCGCGCAACTGGTTGGGTGCAGACGATGTGGCCATCCTAGATATACATATCTTGAGGGCAGGCGCGCTGGGTGGATTCCTCTCGTCAGGTTTGAGCGTGGAGCGGCACTACCTACAGCTTGAGGCCGAGTTTCTCGCACTCAGCCAGGCGATGGGCGTTCGAGCATCCAAGCTTGATGCTTTGATGTGGTACCAGATGATGTCCGCTGCTGATGTGGTTCATGGATTGATGAGCCGGATCGGATTGAAGGCAGCTTAAAGCCTTAAGCTGGGCCGCCAATAAGTGCCATACCTACTCCGGTGAGAATACCAGCTGGAGCAACATGCCCTGCCCAAGGCTCGCCCGTTATTCCCAAGGGACAGAACGTACATCCCAATGCTTCTGAAACCAATGCCATGACCGCTAACAGCGCGCCGGAATCACGCCAGACGAGGCTCTCTCCATCATTGTATTTGGCGCCAGTCTTGCCAGGCTCGGCTACCAAAAGCACTCGAGTTGCCTCTGCGGCGAATAAGGTTCGATCGCATTGTTCAGCCAACTCATGGAATAGCTTCGCTGATCCAGGGACATTGATGAGGCCGTGCTGACGTCCGTCGTATCGGCTCCACTCATCGACACCAGGCCGGTGAATGAGCAGATGGATAGGATGAATGGCACCTGCAGAAGGTGTTGGCCGCTGTTCCAGATCGAAGCCGTAGGCAGATTCCGCAATACCTTGTGTACGAGCAGTGCGCCAGAGAAACTGGCTGAGTAGTTCTGCGCTCAAAGCGGCGAATGTGCGCTTCGTTCGCCTGTGATCTAGGAGATTCAGAAAGCCCAGGTCGTCGCGGGTTTCGATGGCCGGCAGGTTTTGAAACTCTCCTGTAGGCCATGCGAAGGGCGTATAAAATCCTGGATTTTCTCTGACCCTAGGGCTATTCAGCTTGAGGTGCATGTTCAAGCTCATGCCACACTTCGAAGTATTTGTTGCACCCCCGGCATTTGCCGCAAGCGACGTTCGACTTATGGCAGCTATGAGCCCATGCCAACATGGCCGAGGGCACACCAGCTACTCTCACTAGGTCAGCCGTGCTCAATTCGATCGCTGGTGCTTCGACTGTCATTTCTCCCTCCTGGATGACCATTAAATGATTGATCGCGGAGATGAACTCGGGAGTACCGTCGCGGTGCGATCCGTCAGATTTTACAGTGCCTAGGTACAGCTTGTTCACACCTAAGCTAATGGCCTTCATGGCTGCAAGCGTGACGAGCATCTGATTGCGGTACGGCCACCAATCACTAGCCGGCGCATGCGCGTCTGCCCCATTACCTGCCATGTCGCCTGAGCCGACGGAGCGGCAATCAATGGAAATGACGTGGTGCTCGATTTCCAGCTTTGCGCAGATAGCCTTAGACGCCGAGATCTCTGCCTCAGCGGCAAGCTGTCCGTAATCGAGCGTGATGCCAATCTCGGGTCGCAGCCACCAGGCGACGGCGAGTGAATCCATACCACCAGATAGAAGAAGTGCCCGTTTCATAGTTCGGCCGCCTTCCAGACAGTCCTGTAGATCGATGTAACGAAGTCATCGCAAAGGATGCAATCAGAACCCTGCATCATTTTCTGATCCTCCTCTGACTCATTCTCGACGTACATGACTACAGGCTTCTTCAGCGCCCGGGCGTAGCCAATCTCGTAGATAGTACCGGCGTCGAGACCGTCACCTATTGCAAGCATCAAGTCACATGCATGGATTGCATCGAGGTCTTTCTGCACGACATCCTCTGCTGGCCCATGACCAACGTCATGTACTGGGGAGAAGACGTTCAAACCCATCTCCAGAAGCTGTCCGCGTGCCTCTTCTATAAGCCATAGCTGTGCCAGTGAGAAAAATGGCCCAGCGAGGTAAACCAAAGGTGTTCTTCCAGTTCTTGATTTTTTTGGCAGCGGGGCGGGAACCGGACGGTAGACCGCCAATTCGTCCTCGGACACGAACCCCTGTGTCTGGCAGTAGTAGGCGGTAGCGCGTGACGCTTTTTCGGCAGCATCAACTGGGTCGAGTGCTAGATCCGCCCAGAACCAAGCAAAGGTTGCTACGAACACATCACCTGACCCAACCTTCCAAACACGAGATGTTATGTAAGAGGGGATGTGATGAATCTGATCTTGGAAATAGAGGAGGGCGCCGGCAGGGCCCATTTTTATGATGACGATTTCGGCTGACTGCGATTTCGCCAATGCGCGCGCCAAAGTGGCAGCGTTGAGGTCTGCGCTACCATGCAAGGCTTCGGCCTCACTCCTATTCAAAACTAGGGCAAGACGCTGCGCTTTGGAGCCATTTGCATGGAAGGGGACAGGGTTGGTGGGATTCTGAGGATCGTACACTGCGCAATTTGCAGTGACGACGCTGTCACCCTCCAGCATCCCGAAACGAATTACACAGGCGTCCATAACCTTCAGAGTGAGAGCAGGTTTGGGTGCTGGGCGTATGGACGGATTGGCTAGACCATGGGTGTAGCGAAAATGGAGGCTTTGCTCGATTGTGGTAGCCTCCACTGTGAAACCTTCTAGCGCTGCTCGCTGGCGAAGAATTGCCTCTGAAGTCTCGTCGACGTAAGTTGCTAGCTTCGCCTCGCCACCGAGACGGGCTATGGCTGTAGCGGCTCTGCCGCCTGAACCAAACAGCTCTTGCCACATGGGGCACATGCATTGTTCAAAGTAAGTACCGCCGACTATCGTGGTCACAGAATCACTCCTTGATTGGTGAGACTTTGATTGCAACCTGGGCACCATCTTTTGCGGTGACCAAAGCGGTGTAATTCGTACCGTTTTGTATGCAAGCGATCAGCCGAATCACTTTCGGTGAGGCGATGCCTCCTGCTACCCTGTTTTTCCAGACGGCATTAGCGACAAGCTCATTGTTTACGAATTCCAGAATGATGCTCAGAGTATCGCCGACGCTGATTTCGCCTACGACATCAGCTTTTGGAGAAGCAAGGTGCGTCTGCAGGTACAGCATGTCGCATGCGGTCTCAGTCGGAGCCCCTGCGGTATAGTCCCTGAACAGCTTTCCATCAGAACCTGACATTACGTTCCCCAATCCATATGTGAACCAACGCAACGGTAGCCTGCCGTCAATCCCGGTCTGTTGACAGCGATTGACCTAATGCTAGAGTGCCAGCACTCTAACCCTGCCGAATCGAGTTTGCCAATAGGCGCTGTCCGGCGGGCCTTAGGCATGCAAGGGTAACGTGGCCGGATTGATCTGGCCTGGATCGTGCTACCACAGGGTCGTGTGCGCTGATGTCGAAAATCCTCAATTTCGAGATACAGAATTACAAAGGCATCGTTAAAACTCGGATTGAGCTATCTGGACGAAGTCCAGTGGTTACGCTCATTGGGCTGAACGAAAGCGGCAAGACCACAGTCCTGGAAGCTATTTCGCAATTCGTTAGCGGTGATAAATCCGTTTCCAGCCTCTACCCGTTCAGTCCAGAGAACAGAGATGAATTCACGTTCATCCCCGCCAGTAAGAAAGGTGCGTTCACCGGCACTGTGTCAATTGCAGCCACGATAACGCTTGAGGAAGATGAGCTTAGGTGGATTGAAGCCCTCGTGGACGGAGCCGGCTTGGAGGTTGACGTAGAAGCCCTTGCCAACCCCTTCAAGATAGCCAAAGAAATTACCTTCGAAAACAGTAAGCCTAGATCACCTATTGCCAGCTTAGGCCTGAATTTTAGAGTCCGGTATCCCGGCAGTACCGAATTTGAGGGTTACGCCCAACCAGACGACGATGCCGAAAACCTCTGGAAGCACGTTGCTGATTTCATAGCCGGCGGGATTCCCAAGGTGGCATATTTCCCCACTTTCCTTATTAATGTGCCAGACCAGATTTTGTTGGGCCCGAAGGAGTTTGAAGGCTACGACGCGAGACATTACAGGGAGATCATTGAGCGAATCATTAGGTTCGCAGGCTACGATATAGCCGAACACATCAATGCACCGCTCGAGCGATATCGCGCTATGCATGGCCAGAATTGGCTGGATGGGTTTCAGCGCAGCCCTGAGAAAACCAAGATCGATGCGATCTTCCAGCACGTCTCCAATGTCGTAACGAAGGAGGTAATAGGTGGCTGGAGGAGGGTTCTTTCGCGAGATACCACTGCCAAGCGGATTGAGCTCTATTGGTCAGTAGCCAGTGTCCACAATCCTACAGTCATGGTGTCTTTCGTTGTCAGCAACAGCGACTCAACCTATGAGATCGCAGAAAGATCGATCGGGTTTCGGTGGTTTTTCACCTTCCTGTTGCTCACTCGCTTTAAGCCAGAGGGCAAAGGGCGTCAGAAGATCTACGTGTTCGACGAACCTGCAGCAAACCTGCATTCTCGCGCCCAGGCCGAGCTCCTGAGTTATTTCGAAAAAATGGCAGATGGCGGCGACAGGATTATCTACTCGACTCATAGTCACCACATGGTCAATCCGAAATGGCTTTCGGGTGCCTACATTGTCGAGAACAAGACAGCCGCGCAGGACGACGGTGATGGCTACGATCTCAATTTTCAACCCGCTGAGATCAATGCGGTTCGGTATGCTGCCTACCTTTCTTCATTCCCAAGCCGCTCGCATCATTTCCAACCCGTCATAGATCGCCTTCAATATGTTGTGCCCGAAATCGTTGGGGATGCACCTTGCGTGATTGTCGAGGGAATCTCGGACTACTACGCGCTGAAAGCCGCATCAATCAAGCTGGGCAAAACGCTGCCTTTCAATATCATTCCTGGGGTGGGCTCAGGCTCGTCAGGAAATCTTGTAAGCCTGCTAATGGGGCGTGGCGAGAAATTCATCGTGTTGCTGGACGATGACAAAGAAGGGCGCAAAGCAAGAGACAGGTATCGGAGCAAATGGATTTTGCAACCCGAAACCGTGATAACTTTTATGGACGTCGATGTAGCGTTTGAAGGTATGGCGCTCGAGGCGTTGCTAGGGGAAGAAAGTGCTCAGGTTGCACAGGCGAGCCTCGGCTTGCCAGCTCCACCAAAGAAAGATGAATACGGGCTCATTCTCGCAGAGTACTACTACAAGACAGGCGACTCCGCCGAAATCATCTCGCCGGAAGGGCTGGAGAATCTCCTCAAGGTGCTTACGTTCCTAGGGCAGCGCTTTAAGCAGCTGAAAGAGAAACGCGTCTAGGGCGAGCAACCCGTTGAGCGAACGAGGTAGAGTCTGGCAATCTCCACGTCATGCCTACCCTATAAGGAGTTTGCAATGACAGCCTTGGAAGTGACAACGATTACTGTCGAGCGGACAATCGCCTCAGACGCCAATACTATTTTTTTGATCGACTGCCTCGGTGAGAGCGACAAGCAATCTGCTCGAGTCCGGCAGGAGGGCATCTGCGACACGTTGATGGCGCTGTCTGCCCAAGACATCATACATGACCTATCGCGCGTCTACCGCGAGCGCTGTAAGCATCGGGATGATTGGGCTGCCGTGATGAACAAGATCCGGGATGCCTGCAAGAAGGGGCTTCGCCCGCTCGTATTCATCGATGGCCATGGAGATTCCACTAGAGGATTAGCCATGCCCAGTGGTGGCTTCGTTGGGTGGGATGAGTACGGTCGGGATTTGCGAGCAATTACATATGCAGCTTGTGGCCAGCTGACAGTAATTGCTGCGTTTTGTCACTCATTTGCATTCGTAGAGAAGGCTGCCGCCAAGGTAGATGAGAAGCTGCCCTTCGCTTTCTACTATGGTTACGAAGAGGTGGTGCTCACGTCGGTGGTCGAGGAGGAAACCCAGCGCATTTACGAGTCGCTTCTAAATGATGGTGGCAAGTCTCTGAATTTAGATGCACTGCAAATCTCAAGCTACGACGAATTCGACCATGCAATTCGGTTGATCGCGCCTGTCGTCATGATGCGGCTTGCACCTAAAACCCTGGTGGCTCAGCTGCCTCAGTTTTCTAAGGCGCAGCTCCGTGCGAAAATCGAAAAGGATCTCGCTCAAAAAGGTACGCCATTGGGCCAGCTGCGGCGCCCAATGAGAGAAGTGATCAACAATATCCCTCGGCTCGCTACGAAGTTGATTGAAACGACCATGCATGACACAGATCGACGGAAGCGCTTTATCAAGCGGATTCTCTCAGAAATAAAAAAAGCTCGGCTTCCAGTTTAGTGTATGCAAGCCGGCTCGCGAGGTTGTTCATTCACTAAGTCTACTGGTGAGCCCCTCGCGAGTCTGGCTCCCTCCAGGGTCATTTGTCCTTGAGCAGGTTCAACTCTTGTTCAAGGAGGTCAACGGCGTCCCGCAGCTTGCTGATTTCAGCCGCCTGTTCGTTGTTTTTGGTAAGCCGTTCTAAGGCCAAGCTCATGTAGAAGTCCCGGCTCGACTGGGTTTCCCTGGCTTTTTTGGTCAGTGATGCCACTAAGTTCCGGGCATCCTGCAGTTGCGTGAACCAGTAGATGACTTCTAGGCGACTCAGCTCCAGCAACTCCTCGGGAGACCGTTTAACACGTTTCGAGCAGGCTTCCTCTTCTTTCTGCTGAGCTCGTTTAGTTTTGATCTCGTTTAGTTTCTCCAGCGGCCATTTGCGGTTGTAGATGGTGTTTCGGTGCACACCAGATAACTTGGCCAGCGATGAGGCAGAGGCGGATAGCGCGGAGTCTTTCTCCAGCCTGCGCAGTGCGTCGTTGAGCTGTCGAGTAATAGCCGCTGTCAACTCGGCGTTCTTATCGTAGTAGGGGGCCGAGCTCATGCGGTCAAATCCTCGCCAAGACCCAACAGGACAGCCTCTGCTTCAGCAACCGCCGCCTTCATCTGCGCGATCGACTTCGCAAAGCCATCATAAATCATCGGCCCGTTGGCTCCAGTCTGCGACTCCAACTGTCGGAGCGCGATCGTATTTTGCACATAAACCTCTCGCCATTTTGGGGCGTTCGCTTTCGTGACCACTGCGTTTTTACACCGATAGGGATTGCAACGAAGCGAGCCAATGCAGGGAAGCGAAGCGTCGAAATCTTCCGTAGCATCACCATAACAGTAGCCCTGTCCGACGTTGATGATCGCAAAGCCAACCTCAACCATCCGATCAAAGATCTCGTCTTTGGAATATCCCGCCTCCAAGTAGCCTTGGAAGAAGCTCCTGAGCCGTTGTCGGTGAGCTTCAGCATTCTCACCGACATACCCTCCATCGGGGTCGCAAGCGTTCATGACGAACTCTTTTTCAGCGTCATGTCGGATCGAGTTGGTCGCTTCCCGACCGGAATCGGAGGTGAGTGCGGAACCAATGTTTCCGTAATCAACCGTTACGGCGCTTACGCGATTCTGCGCAATGCCGCTGACCAGATTGCCGAAGTGCTTAAGCTGATACGAAATGAAAGGCAGACCCACAGAGGCACGAAACATTTGGTGTGCCAGCGAATGGCGAAGCGTATACGCTGAGACATCCAGTTCTTCAAGCTCTTCAGGCTCAAGCGCTTCGGCTAGAAATGCGCACAGTAAGAATGTGAAATTTCCAATAGCCTTTGCTTTGCCTTGCTCGCCCGGCCGCACAGTAATCATGTTCGTCAACAGATAAGGATTCTGTTTGAATCTGTTAAGTATCTGTAGCGCCCTAACAGCATCTCTTACGATTGGGATCGCCGCCCATTTGTCTCCGAAAAGTTTGCCAGAAACTTCTTGGTTCTTTATGACTGTACTTAGTATGAGATGATGTCCAAATTCGTCGACAGTGAGACATCCTTCCGCCATAATCCCGGAAAGCTCAGAAGGTCTCATGCCCGTGTACTGGCCAATGATGTAATATGCACTGTTATTAATGTGCGTTAGGTATTGGTAGAAGTCATCATCGATTTTGGCCTTGGTCAGCTTCCGCAAACCTTCTTCGCCTTTGAATAACCCATGACGCTGCGGTGACCAAAATTCACTGTCAGTTTGATATAAGAATGGTTCGATATCTTTGCCAGCGTAATCTCTTGACGATAGTCGAACGGCTACATAAATATCGAAATTTCTTCTCGTGAGTTTCACCCGAGACGCTTCGCAATAATCGTTTAGCTTGGCGCGCTCGAGCCCATCCTTATCATGAATAGGCTCTTTCAAGGATTTAAGAAAGTCGACCACTGCGAAAGTCGCCTGACGAGAGCTTTTTTCGAAGATATGGTTATCAAAATGTTTCTGTCGTTCTCGAGCTCTGGGACTCTTGATGCTGTTCTGTTTCCACTCCAGTGATGCCATTTCCACATATGGAAAAGGTTTCCCAAAAAGATTTTCCATCAAAAAATGTGATCGAAGAATTTTGAAGCCCAGATCAGTCACGCCTCGATATGCGCGGTCAAAAACTCTTGCCTCCTCGGCGTAATCCTCTTCGCTAAAATCGGCCAGGCTGTAGTAAGACAGCTCAAAGAATTCGTCACCTTGAGCACGACGCTTGCGCTTGCAAAGTCTGTCTATAAATGGAATAACGGACTTGAAGATGTCGATGATCGTGTGCGGTTTCGAAACGGATATTTTCTTTTTGCCATGACGAACGATCCCTGGCATTTGGAGGGCGCACATGAACGCAATGCGCAGTTCGAACAAAATTGTAGAGTTCAGATTTTGGTAGATCCTAAAATCAATCTTGGATTTCCCGCCCTCAACATTTCTTGCGAGGAGATGCGGCTCAAAATTGAAGTCCCACACCATGTCCTTGAGGAGGCTAACTTTACTCACTGGCAGATTCATGATTGCGTCGAAGGTCGTGAGGGCATTATATCTTGCGCTCGAATCTTTCAGACTGGCGGCCCCAAGGCCTGCCGCGAGCGAATTCTGGGCACTCAGCAGCCGTAGGAACTCTTCTCTCACTGGTTTGATCTGATAGATCAGGGTATCAATTGTGGCCATCAGAGGGTCATTCCTTCTACCAGAGTGCTCGTAAGGATATGTTCAGACAGTCGCTCAGCATGGTCTAGCTGTTGGGAGTCAAAGCCCTGTGGAGAAGGGGTAAGGATGCTGTCCAGAGTTAGAAGATTCTCCCGAATAATGCGACCATACGGCGTCTGTGCGACAGCACTGGTTTCCATCATCACTAGGTAATCTCGACGCATAGCGAAAAGATCAGGCAGATTGGACACCGTGATAATGCAGTTACGGCAGGACAGGCATTTGTTCAGCAAAGAACAAGGGTTGCCTTTTTTGTAACCTGGCAGTCTTCTGATCTCCAGTGGCGGATCGTAGGCGTTTCGGCATTCCACCAATCCCGTCCTGATGATGACTGCAGGGGAGTCTGGGTTGTTTTGAATATCGTTGTTGCTCTTGGGCGCACTCGCGGCACTTGCCTCAGCCAGGACATATTCCTTATGGATCTTCTGAAGAGCCTCATCTACCACCTTCCGGGCCGCTTTGCTGAACTCCAGCTTGTCTAGGTAACCCACGGTGGTGGTTAGGTGCTTGTGACCGAGAATCACTTGAATCTCTCGAATCGAGGCGCCTTGGTCTACCAGCGCGGCTACGAGGCTAGGCCTTAACCGGGACGCTGAGATGGCTAGGTCTTCCCCATTTCCATTTTTCAAACCATGTTCTTGAGCAAATTTATTCATGATGGTGTTGATGACAATGGAGCCCTCAAGTGACTTCACCTTTCGGTACTCGGTGGCCTTACGCGACTCATAAATGAAAAGCCTATTTTTTACAGTCGCGTCAGCTCTCTCGCGAATATGGCGCGTCAAGAAAATAACGTCATCAAAGATCTTTTCGACCTCAATGCTTTGCGCGACGCTCAACCAGTTAAAGTCCGCTTTCATCAGATCCAGATGCAGAAGCTTTTCGCCACCGGATCGCTCTTTCCAATAACGCAGATATGGGCGCTTGGTGACTTCATGGCTCTTGATGAAATCATCGATATCAAGAGTCTTTAGCGGATCTGCATTGAGTCCTGTGATCTGTGCCAAGCGTACGATATATGGGGCGAGCAGGCGTGAGGTGTACTCATAAATAATGCCCCAGCTCTCATAGATATCAACAATTCCCTCAGATGCGTAACCTATGATTTGGCAAAAACCTTTTTCATATGGATCGCTCACGTTCGCAAACGTCTTGCTCAGCCGTTGGCAATTCAGCTTGTTTTCAAATATCCATCGAGCATTGTCTAGAGTTCCATCGCCCCGGCGGATATTGCCGAGCTCGTCCACAGGATCTTGGCCTCCGTTGAAATGAACATAGTCAGCTGCGAGCTCGTTTGTACGCTTTATCTCGCGCTCACACGCATTCTTGATCTCGTCACGAATGTGCGCAGGGTAGGGGCGGTAATCATCGGTGTCTCGATGAGTTTCAAAGCCTTCTACGTCGATAAAGGATGTAAAGCCTATGTCTTTGATTTTCAGGGCACGCTTCATCATTTTGCGCGTAGCGGTCATAACGCCGTGTGCCACATGTGAGCCAATTGCTCCGCTGGCCCTTTGCTCAACCAAGAAGTTTCGCAAGCGCGTAAGATAGTTTGGGCCAATACATTCTAGTGCGTGCTCGCTTCCCGAAAACCCGACATCCTTCAAATGCTTGCTAACGAACCTGAAGCCTTCAACAAAATTGCGTTGGCCGATCTCAGTTCTCGTCCCCATAGATCCTGCGGCGAACAAATGGAAGAGTTGAACGAATGGTCGAGTAGGATCTATAGGCACCAAGTCATCAATGTGCGAAAGGGGAATGGCTCGCAGATCCTTTAGCTGTTTTTCCCAGCTATCGCCTTGAGGTGATAACGCTCTCTTTTGTTTTATCTCAAGATTTCGCTCAGCGACAGTCTTGTAGTTCGACTCAATAACTCCACGCTTTTTTAAGTCGGCAACAATTTCCTTGAATGTTTGATCGACCAGCGGAAGATTTGAACGTGCCCATTTCAGATTGCCCATCCCAGGCACATCGTTAAGGCATCGCCGTACAGAAATGGTGTTGGCCACAATTGGAATGGCTTGTTTTTCATTGTCGGCTAGGCTTTCATACCATACTAATAGCTTGCGTCTCCACTCGTTGGAGATAGAGTTGTGGCCTGGGATGATGATGCGCTCGTCAATCATTTTCTGAGTAACCGAGTTAAGTATTTCGATTCTTGACTTAATAACGCTGTATTCACGCCCTAGCTGTTTTTGAAGGTATATGGGTGCAATCGCCGGCTCCCCACTTTGGCAAAGCTGAACGCTGAGCAGGTTATGTCTGCTGGACTTAATGTTCGTAGCCCAAGCATCAATCTCTCGCGTAATATCGCTTTCCAAGCGCTTGCGCTTGGGTGGTTTCACTAGTTCTTCTTCAAGCGCTCCTTCGGGAGTTTCGTATCTCATTTTTTATCTCCCAGACGGATACGCTTGGTAGTTCTATTGCGCAGCAGTTCCATCTCGCTGGCCTTTGTCCTCATCACAGAATTCGGCTCAGCGAGCATCTTATAAATATCCATAGGAATTAGCGTGTATCCCTCAGAGGTCTCCGGGTTCTTATGCCCCCACGACTTCATGAGCGTGCCCATTCGATCCAAGTAGTCCTTGCCCAAGTCAGGACTATGGAGAATCGCATAGGCGCCTCCATGCCTCAGCTTATGGGGCGAGATCTGCCGTCTGATCTTTCCCTTCTTCATGGCGCGCTTGCTCACTCGCTCAAAAAGCTTCTCAACATTTTTCTTCGTGTATGGCTCTCCCAGGGCGTTGAAGAAGGCAGGCGTCTCTTCCGGAGTCCGGTACTCCTTGGCGAACCTTCGATAGAGCGGCGTCTTGTGGTACTCCTCAATCCGCTCCAAGGTCGTTCTGCTCACCAGGGTCGTTCGGGGATTCATCTGGTTCTTTTTCCCTTTGCTCCCCTGGACATGTAGCGGGCAATACGGAGCCTTTAGGGGGGGCACATCGCCTGTGGTGATGAACAGAAGCCTCTGAAAGTTGAGTGCATCCCGCACCGCCTGCAACGTAATTCGAGGGACTTCAGACTTCCGTACGCCTGTGTCGTAGACCGCCTGGATCAGGCACCGCTCACGTTCCCACTCAGCATGCAGAATCAGCTGCTCGAGCTCATCCATGCTGCAGGGCTGAACAATGCCCAAGGCATTTGCCTTACCGTTCCAGATAAAGCCATCCGCGTATGGGTTGTCTTCTCTGAGCGGAGGGCTCTCATCAAAGCGCTTGCACAGGTATTTATGAAAGAAGTGATGGTGCGCTGCGTCCCGTCCTTGGACAGTCTTCGGAGCAAGCCCCGCCCTATTTAGGTCGGCCAGGTACTGCTCAAGCCTACCCACCGAAACGCTCAGCAGTGCTTCATCTCGATCGCTTCCTTCGAACTCAACCTGGGTGTTCAGGTAGTCCAAGAGGTAGGAGAGACGGCTTGCATAGGTTGTCGTGCTGTTATCGGCCAGCAGGTTCTTGCGAAGGTTTCGGCACAGGTAGTCGGAGCTCAAGGGTTGCAGCTGCTCATCACTCCCTATCAACACGCACCCTGTCACCTCCACTCGGGGATTCTGGGCTTCCGGCTGAGCAAGGAACTGTTCCCGGTACTCTCCCTGAGCAAGGATTGAGTCGCTCAGGTCTAGGGGTTTCGCTTTGACTGTGACCACCTTCATCTGCGCACCCTAGGCATCCAAACCAATTCGTTGATGTACTAACGATGTGCATTATGGACAAGGAGGTGCGACGAAGGAAAGGCGGTGCGCGCGGTGTGCAGAGGGGGTTGTGCAGTTTAGTGTAGGGGGGTAGAAATCACCGCTTCCGCCGCGTGGTCGGTGCCAATCACCAGACCGCCCGCCACCCCGGCAATCGTGTACTGCGCCACCATGCGCATACGCGCCTTGGTATTGCCCAGCACGAAATCCACTGACGCCGCCGGTTTGCCTTCGAACGCCGACACCTGAGCCGCCAGCGCCTTGACCGCCGGGCCGATGTTCACGGTGTGGATTTCGTCAGGGGCGATGCAGTCGAGCGAGGCCTTGGCGTCGTGCTCGTCGAACTGGGTTTCGTAGGGCAGGCGCACGGCGATGAATTTGTAGCGGTCGTCACCGGTTTTTTCGCGCAGTTCACGTACCGCGCGCTGGGCCAGCAGGCCGGCGGTCAGTGAATCGACGCCGCCGCTGATGCCCAGCACCAGGGTCTTGAGCCCGGAATTGACCAGACATTCCTGGATGAACGTCAGGCGCCGGGCGATTTCCGCCTGCAGGGCCTGGTCGTCGGCGAACGGTGGTTGCACCTTGAGCTGCTCAGCAATCTCACGCTGTACGGCTTGCATGAATTCACTCCTTGCTAGATAGACTGGATTCGGCAGGAACCTGAAACACATGTCGCAAATAGGCGACGAAATTCGGATCTTTGCAGTGGGTCTTGCCAGGCTCGTCGGAGATCTTCGCCACCGGCTGGCCGTTGCAGGCGGTCATTTTAAGCACGATGCTCATCGGTTCGACACCCGGGATATCGCAGGTGAGGTTGGTACCGATGCCGAAGCTCACATTGATGCGACCGTGCAGCGCGCGGAAAATCTCCAACGATTTCGGCAGGGTCAGACTGTCGGAGAACACCAGGGTCTTGCTCATCGGGTCGATGCCGAGCTTGTGGTAGTGCGCGATGCACTTTTCGCCCCACGCCACCGGGTCCCCGGAGTCATGGCGCAGACCGTCGAAGAGCTTGGCGAAGAACAGATCGAAATCGCCAAGAAACGCATCGGTGGTGATGCAATCGGTGAGGGCAATGCCGAGCAGGCCACGGTACTCGCGCACCCAGCAGTCGAGCGCGGCGATCTGGCTGTCGATCAGGCGCGGGCCGAGTTGCTGATGGGCCATGATCCACTCGTGGGCCATGGTGCCCAGCGGTTTCATGTCCAGCTCGCGAGACAGATGCACGTTGCTGGTACCGACGAAACGTCCCGGGAAGTCGTGCTTGAGCACGTTGACCACTTCGGCCTGGACGCCAAAGGAAAAGCGCCGGCGCGTGCCGAAATCGGCGACCTGCAGTTGCGACAGCTCATCGGCCGAGGCATTGGCGGTCAGCCAGTCGAACTTGCGATACAGCTGTTCGCGTGCCTGCTCCAGCGAGGTCTCCCGGTAGCGGTAGCGATTGCGCACTTCGCTGACGATCGCCAGCAGCGGCACTTCGTAGAGGATCACATGCAGCCATGGCCCGCGCAGACGGATGAACAGTTCTCCGTTCTCGATGCCGGTGTGCAGGTAGCGCAGGTTGAAGCGGAACAGGCCGAGGAAGCGCAGAAAATCCGGTTTCAGAAAGCTGATGCGCTCGAGAAAACTCAACTGATCGGCACTCAGGCTCAGCTCGGCCAGACGCTCGATCTGATGACGGATTTCGGCCAGATACGGACGCAGATCCTCGGCATTGCGGCAACGGAACTCCCATTCGACTTCGACGTTGGGGTAGTTGTGCAGCACCGCCTGCATCATCGTCAGCTTGTAGAAGTCGGTGTCGAGCAGGTTCTGCACGATGCGATCGGCAAACACACTCTCGCTCATAAACGGGTCTCCAGTTGCGCCGCGCCTGGCGCGGTCTATATCGATGGCGCTAGTGGCGCATATCGGCGGTGGGGATTGCCAGCGCTTTTTTGCTTTCAGGTGATAGATCTTCGGAGCCCATACATCTCAAGCCGCAAAAATTGTTCATTTTCGGTTGCACCTCAAGCGCGGCGTGAAGAACTTGCTCGATGCACTCCCAGCTTTTCAAATACTCGGCGAGTAACGAGTGCCTTGGTATCAGCTTTGTTTCCACCGCCTTGAACATCGCTGCCCTGATCATCTCATCGGTTGCTATCTTAGGCATGAAGGCCATCTCCCTTGAAAGAAATCTGTTCAAGCGTATCTACGCCGTCCTGAAGCAACAAATAGGCGGGAAGTATGAGGCGGTAAAAATCAGAGTCGTTGGTGCCCTTGATAGTGATGGACGTAAAAGCTTCCAGGAGACTTGTGGCGGCGCGGATTCTGAAACACGCGTCTTCGAATAACTGATCGCGCGCGGCATATGAGTCTATGAAGAAGGTTGGAATGTTGGTTGCGTTTGCTTTCAGCGGATAAAAACGATTCATGCCATTAACTCCGTCAAGGTGGTCTGCGGGCAAGTGATTGAAGAGTTCATTGCTCTTGATGTAGCAGCTTTGCGAATGTTGATTTTGTGTAAGGTAATTATTTCAACTAATCAGGCTGTTGCGCTGAGTTGGCTTGGATGAGCTGCCCACCGACTCTCGAGTGGAGAGTCGGAGCGCTAAGTTTCGTTATTCGATATGTGTTGGCGCCGGTGGCCATGCAATTGGATCGAGGTCTAAATCGAGAAAAAGTTTTGAATCAAAAACGGGTGTCTTGATTCCACTGCGACGTTGAACTTCATAATCATGCAAGACCCGCAGGCATATCTTGAAAAGGAGGGCCATCGCGATCAGATTTACAAGCGCCAGTAGGGTCATGGTGATATCGGCAAAAGCCAGAGCTGTGGATAGATCTTCGCTGGCACCCCGGAACACCATTATCAAAACCACGAGTCGATAGATGATCAGCGTTTTTGCAGGTTCACCAAACATGAATCGCAAGCTGTTTTCTCCGAGGTAATAGTTGTAGAGCATTGCCGTGAATACGAACAGCGCTAACGCCATGCTTATGAATATTCTTCCCCACTCCCCGACAACCGCTGCCAGCGAGTTTTGGGCCAGGGCAATTGCGTCGCCTTCAAATCCCGGAGTGTAAAAGCCGGATAACAAGATCATCAATGCGGTGCAGGTGCAGACCACGAACGTATCGATGAAAACGCTCAATGCCTGAACAACACCTTGTGCAACTGGATGGCTGACCCTCGCCACTGACGCGACATTAGGGGCGCTGCTCAGCCCCGCTTCGTTGGAGAATACTCCGCGTCTGACGCCCATGATGATGGCGCTGCCGAGCAGACCGCCGAACGCCTGATCCAGACCGAAGGCGCTTCTGATAATGGTCATCAGCATTGTCGGTACTTGTTCAAACTGAAGAACCAGCACGTACGCCGTCACGCCGATGTAGGCGAGAACCTTTAGAGGGACCAGTAGGTCGGCTACTGCGGCAATCCGCGTTATACCGCCGATGAATACGATGCCCAGCATCAATGAAAGCGCCAGCCCCGACCACAGGGGTGGTAAATCAAACGCTTCTTTCAGGGAGTGTGATACCGCATGGGATTCGAGACCATTGATGGCAAATCCGAATGTCACCAGCATCAGCATGGCTACGATCAACCCGAGCCAGCGCTGGTTCAGGCCATGCTGAATGTACCAGGACGGGCCGCCTCTATAGAGACCGTTGCCATCGCTGCGTTTATAGAGCTGGCCCAGCGTACATTCGAAGAAGCTGCTCGACATACCCAGAAGTGCGGTCATCCACATCCAGAACACGGCGCCGGGCCCACCCATACTCACCGCAATACCGACCCCGACGATATTTCCGGTACCCACGCGCCCGGCGAGGCTGAGCGTCAGCGCCTGGAGCGAACTCAAATGATGGCCGCCTGCGCGCCAGCTACCGCGCAAAACGCCGAACATATGGGAGAAGTATCGCAGTTGAACAAATCCTGATCGAATCGTGAAATAACCCCCTAGCCCAAGAACAAATGGTATTAATACCCTGCTCGAAAGAAAATCGTTGATGACATCTAGCATTCAAAGCTCCTTGCTATTAAGAGTGCTGGCAAATCCATGGTGTATTCAGGCCTGAAGTCATTCAGGCGTCGTAATATCCCGCCATATTTGATTCGGTGCAATTTCGCAAGTTGCTTAAATGTGATGCGAGTTGCTGCTATGGTTGCGCCTTTCTGGTCTTTACTGGGTCATTATATGTGTGATTTTCTTCCGGCGAATTTGAGGCTGCTTTGTAGTCATTACAGATCTGTCGCGGAGGTTTGTAGGAAAGTTCGCATCAATCGTGGGCAATTCAATAAGTATCTATGTGGGAAAAGTTTCCCTACGCCTTTTAATCTCAAGCGCATCTGTGATTTTTTTGGTGTCGATGAGAGCGAAATCATCCTGCCTACCGAACAATTCACGATCCTGATAGGCCTGAAGGCTGACAAGGAACATTCTTTAGTCGAAATGGCCGCGTCACAAATAATGCATGAACATCTACGCCGCCAGTCTTCACCGGAATTGAAATCGCATACTGGTTATTACTACGAGTACTACCATGCGATGACTGAGCCCGGCTCCATTCTGTGCTCGCTGGTACATGTACGGGCCGAAGGCGATGAAATCGTATATGAGCGAAACGAGCGATTACAGGTTTCTGAAGCGGCAGAGGAATTTGAGCGTTATCAATATCTGGGTATTGCCTATCACCTTCGGGATCGCTTGTTTTTTATCGATTATGAATCGCTCACCTCCAACGAAATCAGTCAGACCATCCTTATTCCAAGCTTCAAAAGCTGCATTACCCGGCTCAATGGGTTGAAGATGGGTGTTTCCGCTGCGGATCATCGCGCTCCTGCATGCTCCAGGGTCGTATGGGAGTATCTGGGGCAGGAAATCAATCCCATCGATGCATACCGCCGCGTTCGGTTGTATAAGCCTGATGATTGCGCCATTGATGATGATCTGCGCGCGCGCCTGGCCCAATCCCGGATTGTGGAGGGCCTGTTCGTTATCGCTGGATGACCGTCCTGAAAAAACTCCGGATGGAGCGAGGTCGGGTTATCTTGATGTTGTTTTTCAAGATCCAAAGATCGCAGCCTCGTTGCACTCGACAGCTCCTGCTAGGGGGTGTCAGGGGCTATCGATTTGTTCAAGCATCCATTTCACAAAATCGCGCACCTTCGGCACTTCCGCCGCGTGCTCCGGGTAGGCCAGGTAATAGGCATCGCTGCTGGGCATCGCATGCTGCCAAGGTATGACCAGTTTGCCTTCGGCCAATTCCTCTTCCACCAGAAACCGCGGCAGCAGCGCCACGCCACAGCCGACCTGGGCGGCGCGGATGCACATGTAAAAGGTTTCGAAACGCGGCCCGTGGTAGCTGTGTTCGGTGTGGTAGCCCTGACTGTCGAACCAGTCGTGCCAGGCCTGCGGTCGCGAGGCATTTTGCAGCAGCACCAGGTCGGTGAGTTGCGTCGGGTCAGTGAATGGCGTGTCCGGCAGGCTGCCCGGGGCGCAGACCGGTACCAGTTGTTCGCCGAACAATTTCAGGCATTCGGTGCCCGGCCGCGAAGCCTGGCCGAAATAGAAGGCCAGATCGCTGCGCCCCTGCAACAGATCGTCGGCCTCCTGCTCGTTGCACAGGTCCAGATGAATCGACGGATGGCGCAGGCGCCAGCCTTTCAGGCGCGGCACCAGCCAACGGGCGCCGAAGGTTGACGGAGTGGAGACACGCAAGACTTCGGTTTCGCCGCCGTAGGAACGCAGGTAATGCGTCGACATCTCCACTTGGCTGAGGATTTTTCTGACCTCGACCAGATACAAATCCCCGGCCGGTGTCATCTGCAAACGCCGACGCACGCGGCGGAACAGCAAGTGCTGCAACAGCTCTTCAAGCTGTGCGACCTGTTTGCTCACCGCACTCTGGGTCAGGTTCAGCTCTTCAGCGGCGCGGGTAAAACTCAGGTGCCGGGTCACGGCCTCGAAGCATTGCAGCGCGGTGATCGAGGGCAAGTGGCGTTTGTTCAGCATGGCCAGTCCTTTTTCTTGTCTTTCGCTAGGCAGCATGAATAAACGGAATGATATCTGGCGTAAAGGTCGTTTGTTGCATCGCCGCAGTGAGGCTACAACTAAAGGCCTGCCCGGCCATGCGAAGGATGGCCGCACACATTCTGTTTTTGTTTGAGGAGAGACCGATGGTTGCCGCATTGCTTGATCGTCTGGGAGTCAACCCGGCCCTGTACCAGAACGGCAAAGTGCCGGTGCATTCGCCCATCGATGGCAGCGAAATTGCCTCGGTGAACTGGGAAGGCGCTGCCGAAGTCGAGCAACACATCAGTCGCGCAGATCATGCATTCGAGCACTGGCGCAAGGTGCCGGCGCCGCGTCGCGGTGAGCTGGTGCGCCAGTTCGGCGAAGTGTTGCGCGAGTACAAGGCCGACCTTGGCGAATTGGTGTCGTGGGAGGCTGGCAAGATCACTCAGGAAGGTCTGGGTGAAGTGCAGGAGATGATCGACATCTGCGACTTCGCCGTCGGCCTTTCGCGCCAGTTGTACGGTCTGACCATCGCCTCCGAGCGCCCGGGCCACCATATGCGTGAAACCTGGCATCCGCTTGGCGTGGTCGGCGTCATCAGCGCGTTCAACTTCCCGGTCGCAGTGTGGGCGTGGAACACCACCCTGGCGCTGGTCTGCGGCAACCCGGTGGTGTGGAAGCCATCAGAGAAAACTCCGCTGACCGCGCTGGCCTGCCAGGCGCTGTTTGATCGCGTAGTGAAGAATTTCAGCGATGCTCCGGCGAGTCTGTGCCAGGTTGTGATCGGCGGTCGTGATGCCGGCGAAGCGCTGGTCGATGATCCGCGTGTCGCGCTGATCAGCGCCACCGGCAGCACGCGCATGGGCCGCGAAGTGGCGCCGAAAGTCGCCGCGCGTTTCGCCCGCAGCATTCTTGAACTGGGTGGCAACAACGCGATGATCCTCGGCCCGAGCGCCGATCTGGACATGGCGGTGCGCGCGATTCTGTTCAGCGCCGTCGGCACCGCCGGGCAACGCTGCACGACTTTGCGCCGTCTGATCGCTCATGAATCGGTCAAGGAAGAAATCGTCACCCGCCTCAAGGCGGCCTATTCGAAAGTGCGCATCGGCCATCCGCTTGAAGGCAATCTGGTCGGCCCGCTGATCGACAAGCACAGCTTCGAAAACATGCAGGATGCGCTGGAACAGGCACTGAGCGAAGGCGGCCGGGTGTTCGGTGGCAAGCGCCAACTGGAAGAGCAATTCCCCAACGCCTACTACGTGGCGCCGGCCATCGTGGAAATGCCTGAGCAGAGCGACGTGGTCTGCAGCGAAACCTTTGCGCCGATTCTCTACGTGGTCGGCTACAGCGATTTCGAGGAAGCGCTGCGCCTGAACAATGCCGTGCCGCAAGGCCTGTCATCGTGCATCTTCACCACCGACGTGCGCGAGGCCGAGCGGTTCATGTCGGCGGTCGGCAGCGACTGCGGCATCGCTAACGTCAACATCGGCCCGAGCGGTGCGGAAATCGGCGGTGCCTTTGGTGGCGAGAAAGAAACCGGCGGCGGCCGTGAGTCCGGCTCCGATGCCTGGCGCGCGTACATGCGCCGGCAGACCAACACCGTCAATTACTCGCTGGAATTGCCGTTGGCGCAGGGCATTACATTCGATTAAGCAGCTACAAGCTTCAAGCTACAAGCGTCAAGCAGACCGGCTTGCAGCTTGTAGCTTGTGGCTTGCGGCTGCTCCGACAGGAGCTTGGCAATGCCGTTACGCGAAGAATGTCTGTGGGAAACGCTCACGCCACAACGCCCGGATAACGCCGCGCTCAGTGGCGACGTCAAGGTCGATGTCTGCGTGATCGGCGCCGGGTTCACCGGGTTGTCGGCGGCGCTGCATCTGTTGGAAAAAGGCAAAAGCGTCTGCGTGCTGGAAGCGCATCGTGCAGGGCATGGTGGTTCCGGGCGCAACGTCGGATTGGTCAACGCCGGCATGTGGATTCCTCCGGACGAGATCGAGGCCGGTTTCGGCGAGGCGGTCGGCAGTCAGCTCAACCGCATGCTCGGTGCGGCGCCGGCGCTGGTGTTCAGCCTTGTGGATAAATACGCCATCGATTGCCAGTTGCGCCGCGAAGGCACTTTGCACATGGCGCATAACGCCAAGGGCGAGGCGGATCTGCGCAGTCGCGAGCAGCAATGGAAACGTCGTGGCGCGCCGGTCGAACTGCTGACCGGCAAGGCCTGCGAGCAAGCCACCGGCACGCAGAAAATCGCCGCCGCGTTGCTTGATCGCCGCGCCGGCACGCTCAATCCGATGGCCTATGTCACCGGGCTGGCCAATGCCGTGCGCGGGCTCGGCGGGCAGATGTTCGATCATTCGCCAGTGGCTCGCCTCGAGCGCATCGGGCCGAAGTGGTCGGTACAGACCGCCCAGGGTTCGGTACTCGCCGAACAAGTGGTCATCGCCTCCAATGCTTACACCGAAGGCGACTGGACCGAACTCAAGCGCAATTTCTTTCCCGGTTATTACTACCAGGTCGCCTCGGTGCCGCTCAGCGAAGACGCCGCGCAGGAAATTCTTCCCGGCGGGCAGGGCTCGTGGGACACCCGTCAGGTGCTGAGCAGCATCCGTCGTGACAAGGACGGGCGCCTGTTGCTCGGCAGCCTCGGCAATGGCAACCAGAAACCGACCTGGTTTCTCAAAGCCTGGGCTGATCGGGTGCAGCAGCATTACTTCCCCAATCTGAAGCCGGTCGAGTGGGAATGCACCTGGACCGGGCGCATTGCGTTTACCCCTGATCACCTGATGCGCCTGTTCGAACCGGCGCCGGGACTGGTGGCCGTCACCGGTTATAACGGTCGCGGCGTCACCACCGGCACGGTGGTCGGCAAAGCTTTTGCCGATTACCTGTGCAACGGCAATCCGCAGGCACTGCCGATTCCCTTCGCACCGATGCAACCCCTGGCCGGTGTGGGCTTGCGCAGTTGCCTGTACGAGGCCGGGTTTTCCCTGTATCACGCGGGCCAGTGCCTGCGCATCGTCATTTGAGTGTTGAAATTTGTTGCCGCAAGCGGCGCTTTTGCATCCAGCGACTAGCCTGTAATGGTGCGGGTTGTAGCAGTCCCGCACCAGCAGTGTGCAGTTCGGTGACGCGGGCTGTTACAGGCTGGTTGCACGTCGTTTGCCGCTGCGGTTGCAATG
>Ga0308163_10000499_pt1 | contig 68339 bp, 63 predicted proteins | sample PhyTR1_FD_201037 | JGI IMG/M metagenome (GOLD analysis project Ga0308163, IMG submission 201037) | Phyllosphere microbial communities from UC Gill Tract Community Farm, Albany, California, United States - DLSLT.R1 | ecosystem: Host-associated > Plants > Phyllosphere > Unclassified | place: USA...
CTTCCTGCCCTGGAACTGCGCCGCGCAGATTCCCTCGGCCTAAAAAACACGCCGCTTCCCAGCGGTGTGATGCCATCATCTTCTAATTCATTGCTGGGCTCAAGACGGCGCTGGCTTGACGCTTACGGTGCTATTGCTGTTGAAGCGTAAGAAGTCGGACCAGCGCAAAGTGTGCAACCTATTCACTACGAATTATGACGGATGCATTGCCCATGCTGCTGAAGAACTCTGGAAGGAGCGCAAACACGATTTCTACCTCAATGACGGGACGACTGGTTTTAAGCGCCGTTATCTCGACGCTAGGAATTTCAGTACTGTAACTACGCAAACCGGAGTGTTTGGACGACACCGAAACGAAATTCCCCAAGTCAACTTGATCCATTTGCATGGTTCAAGCTACTGGTTCAAAGACGCTGATCGCATACAGGTAAACTACCTGCCCAACAACGCAGATAGGCTGGTGACTTCAGGTGGGTTTGCCAGGTGCGGCGATTTTTCAAACGCGCTGCTCGACGCAGGCAAAACAATCAAAGACCTTCCAGAAGTGCGGTTCGTGGGCAAAGAAACCTCGGCGTTTTGGACAAAATACGACTTGCTGCCCATCGTAAATCCCACCAAATGGAAGTTTAATGAAACTGTCTTCGAAGAGCACTACTATCAGATGCTTCGATATCTAAGCTATGAGCTTGAGAAGCCGCATGCCGTCTTGCTGACGTTCGGATTTTCATTCGCTGATGAGCATATTCGACAGTTAGTTCGACGCTCGCTGTCGAATCCTTCACTTCAAGTTTATGTGTGCTGCTACAGCGTTGGAGCGAAGGCCTTTATTGAAAAGCACTTTGGTGAGTTTCCGAACGTGCAGCCAATTGTTCTCGATGATCCATTAGATTTTAATGCATTCAATGATCAGGTTTTTACAGCTGTGCCGTCCAAAGCTGGGGCAAAGGATGCGCTGGCTGAAGGGGTTGCGGAATGACCATCCTTGTGGGAGAAGTCGTTGCCGTCGAAGGGACAAAAATTACAATTCGTATCTTCGAAGAATCGAATCGAGACACACTTTTTTTAAACGGAGAGAAATACAAAGGTGTATCGATTCGAGAGTATCTATCGATACAACGTGGATTCCGGGACATCGTATGTTTGGTCCAAGGCGAGTACCTTGATGAGCGCCGTATGGAGGGCGATGGTAACAGTTCATATTTCGTTCGACGAGTCGAAGTTAAGCCGATCGGATACTTAGAGGAAGGACGATTTAGAGAAGGAATAAAATTCCTTCCAATGATCAAGGACTCAGCCTTTCTCATGCAGGAGTCAGCCGTCAAAGCACTTTACGCATCAAAGGGGGGATCTAAGGGCTTGGCAATTGGACAGCTGCTCAAAGAAGAAATTCCAATAGCGATTTCATGGCAGCGTCTCTTCAATACGCACATCGGAATTTTTGGTAATACCGGTAGTGGGAAGTCAAATACGCTTACCAAACTTTATACTGCTTTATTCGAAGCAAAAGCAAATGATTTCGCTGGAAAAAGCAAGTTTGTCCTACTCGACTTCAACGGAGAGTATACAAATAATCAGTTGATCGGTGCTGATCAAAAACGGGTTATTCATCTGCGTACTAACGCCAACGGCGGAGACAAGATTGCCATTAGCAAGGACGAATTTTGGCACACCGAAACGCTATCAATTCTGTTTCAAGCCACCACTAACACACAGCGCCCGTTCATCAACCGGGTCGTAACGAACCGGTACAAACATCTTGAACAAGAGAATAGCCTAGCGCGCTTCTTTTCATATACCTGCAAGACCGTTTTTTCGTCGGCCGCCCCAAAGACAGAATGTCTGGACATGCTGCGGGTTGTATGTAAGCTGATACAGGCAGAAGAATTGCAAACATTTCTGGGGACGGTGAAATGGCATAGCCAGCAGGGCAAGTTCTTTGTGGCAGGGCCGAGATTTTTCGATTCTGATGGGAATGGATATGCGAACTTAATGCAAGCATTAGTAAATGGCACGAATATAGGCGACATAAGTGCATTCGATGAATTTTTGGTTCGTGCGCACTTGCAGCTAACACTTGATGTTCTAAGCGGCTTTGTTCAATTTGAACATATTCAACCCCTGCTGAAACGCAGTGAGTCCGCGTTTACGAATCTGAGGCGGGTCGTCGATATTTCAGATGATTTACCTGAGGCACGTATTCTAACTGTGATTTCCTTGCGCAATTGCAACCAAGATACGAAGAAGGTGCTTCCGCTGTTAGTGGCGAAACACTATTACAACAGCCATCGTAGCACCGTCGCGTCCCCTCCCGATAGGACAATGCACCTGATCATTGATGAGGCCCACAATATTTTGTCGGAACAATCATCAAGGGAACATGAGGTTTGGCGTGACTATCGCCTTGAGCTATTCGAAGAGATTATTAAAGAAGGCCGCAAGTTCGGTATGTTCTTGACACTGTCAAGCCAGCGTCCTGCAGATATTTCGCCGACTATTGTCTCTCAACTTCATAATTTTTTTATTCATCGGCTAGTAAATGAGCGGGACCTATATTTAGTCGATAATACGATTAGTACGCTCGACCAAGTGTCAAAAGCGCAAATTCCCAACTTATCGAAGGGGTGCTGCATTGTGACGGGAACTTCATTCGAGCTACCCATGACTCTTCAAGTGGATCTTCTGGAGAGAAACAAACAGCCCGACAGCGAGGATGTAGATCTTGCAGAGATCTGGTCCGAGAATATTGACGACCTCATTTGAAAGTGCAAATGATCAACGTCATCTGAATCCCGTGCTTTTCACCGGTTCTGGTCGGAGTATGTACAGAGAATATATTAGCGGATAATAAGGAGGCGTGTATGGATAATGATTGGAGTACTTTATTGCAGAGCCTGATTTCAGCGGCTTCCGGTTTGGGTGGAGTCTGGCTTGGTGGTCGCCTCACGTGGAAACGTGAGGAATCGCGCGAAAGTGATCGCGTTAAAAAAGAGTCCAGCTACCTTGCCATCCTCGTGGTTGCTCACCTTGATCGTTTTATCAACGGCTGCCTTCAGGTTTCTTTCGATGACGGAACCAGCGAGGGGCGCCCTGCAGGGGAGAACGGATATCACCAGACCACCGTCACTTCGCCCAAGTTTGATCCACTAGAACTGGACGTCGATTGGAAGGTCCTTCCTGCCGATCTGATGTATGGCATCTTGAATCTGCCGTACCGGACGGAGCAGTTGGAGGACGACATCGCCAATACGTGGGGGTACGACGATCCCCCCGACTATGCCGAAACGTTTTGGACGCGACAGCACGGGTTTGCGGTACTGGGCATCGAGGTATCTGAGCTAGCACGAAAGCTTCGTTTGCATGCGGGGCTGCCAGTCGATACACCAGCCGATGGTGGAAAGTGTCGTGACGATTTTCTTCGAGAACAGCGCGATAAATTTGTTGACGCAAGAGCCGCCTATGAGCTTTGCCGCGCCGCTTCTCATGTCACTTTTGATCAGGCCTCGCTGGGATGATGGTTGGCGGTACACCCTTGTCGATCTTGATTCCATGAGACATGAAGAATCTTTCTGAACTTGAAAAGTATCGTTCCCGCTACGCGGAGAAGTGGGCTGTGACTTCACGGTGCCAGGATGTACCCGATGAAGTGACAGCGCTGGTGCTGGTCGACGCGCTGTACCCGCGCATGGTCAAGCCCACGCAGGAGTTTCCGTGGTGGAGCCGCATCGCCGGCCAGCTGGCGTTTTCGCGCGCGGTGTGGCGCGAAATCGAACAGATCGACGCCACCGGCGAGATGATTCTTCGCCTGCCCGGGATCGACGACAAGCCGACCGTGCGGCTGCTCAATCAGCCGGTTTCCCCTACCGCCATCGCGGTCGGTTTTGGCGCCTTCAGGATGGACCAGGAAAGCCGCGACGCGACCCGTGCGCTGTATCCGAAAGCAATCAGGATGGTGGCGGACTCCAGCCATCAGATGGCGCTGACCTTGCCCGACATCGTCGTCCGCGCGATCCGGCAGGTGCTGCCGGCCACGGCGCCACATGTTGATTGAAAAAACTGTTGCACAAGCGGGAATCTGCCCTCTATAATAGTGCCTCTTTCAGACGTGGTGACAAACGTCGGGATAGTTTTCTGGGTATGCGGGTGCTTAGCTCAGTTGGTAGAGCGGCGCCCTTACAAGGCGTAGGTCGGGAGTTCGAGCCTCTCAGCACCCACCAACAATCAGAAAACTGTCCAGTGCTTCATGGATCAGCAACACAGATCATACGAGCTTGGAGTGGTAGTTCAGTTGGTTAGAATACCGGCCTGTCACGTCGGGGGTCGCGGGTTCGAGTCCCGTCCGCTCCGCCAATAAAAGAAAAGCCCTTTGGTTCTCTGAACCGAAGGGCTTTTCCCATTTCAGCTCAGCAAATGCACTAGAATCAGCACTCCTCTTGACTCCTTCCGCCCGCATGCGCTTGCCCAGCAGCACACATCCCTATATTGCCCTGCGCTTGCGCCTGGCACATCATGCTTTGCTGCAATTTGCCGCCAGCCTGGCCAGTTCCATGGAAATCGTCGTGTTCCTGGCCGGCCCCGTCTTGCTGGCGCTGATCAGCGTGATCGCCCTGCCCGGCTTTCTTGCCATGACCCTGCCCTGGCCGGCAGCGCTGGGCCTGTTGTGCGGGCAAGTCTTGCTCACTTGCCTGCCCGCCTGGCTGCTGCGCAAGCGATTGTTGCCCGCGACTGTCGCCGCGTGGCTGCGCCAGCTGCCCTTGCCGCCACGCCTGCGCCGGCAAGCCGATATCGCCGTGGCCGGCCTGCTGATGCTGCCGCTGGGTATCGCCTACGTTGTTTCGGCCGGCATCTGGCTGGTGCAGTCGCCGCCCTGGCTGCGCCCGATTGCCGCGCCCGGCATCGCCGCCACCATCGCCACGTGGCTGCTGGCCTGGCTATTGACGAGCTGCATCATGGCGCTGCGCCTGCGCGCGCCACGCCCGGTACAAAGCGCGCACCCGCACATCATGACGGCGCATGTGCATCGTCCGCCGCGCTGGCCTACCCTGTTCTTGTGGCGCCAGCTGTTCTGGCTGCCTTTCTGGCGCAACGACAATCTGATTGGCATCCAGCAAAGCGTGCTGCTGGCCGGCGCGACCGCCAGCATGCTGGCCTGGCTGCTGCGTCTGCCGCTGGTGCCGGCGCCGCTGCTGGGGTTGCTGGCCAGCGCCAGCCTGATCATTGTGACCGACCGTGGCGACAAGGCCGTGCGCGAGCAGATCGCCGTGCTGCGCCCGTCGCTGGACGCCTGGCCGCTGGCCAGCGCCGCCCTGCTCCGCCTGGCCTGCGCCGCCAGCCTGCTGCCCGCCTTTGCCGTGCTGACGGGCGCCGCGCTCTTGTTGTACTGTATCGACCCTGACGTCCTGCGGCAGCGCGTGACCAGTATCTACGCCATCACCGCCAGCGTGGCCGTGCTGGCCATCGTCGGCCTGAGCCGATTGACGGCGCGCGGGCGCGTGGTGCTGGTCGCCCTGTCCATCCTTGCCTTGAGCGCCATCGGAAGCGAATTATGGAATTGAACCTGCCCTCTCCCGTGCTGCATGTCGAACAGCTCGATTTTCATTTCGCCACGCACAGCGTGTTCCAGCGCCGCAACCTGCAATTCGGGCCCGGCATCACCTGGCTGCGCGGCGCGAATGGCGCCGGCAAAACGACCCTGTTGAAACTGGCGGGCGGCGCGCTGCTGCCGGCGCGGGGCGTGATTCGCCTGGACGAACTCGATAGCGCCGGCATGCCGCTGGCCTACCGCGCCCAGGCGTTTTATTGCGGCGGCGACGCGCCCGCCCTGCCCTGGCTGCAGGTACACGAATGGCTCGACCTGCACCTGGCCCTGTATCCGGGCAGCGACCAGGCCCTGATCAATGCCGAACTGGACGCCTTTGCCATGACGGCAACCTTGCGGCAAAGCGTCACCGCGCTGTCGCTGGGCCAGCATAAAAAGCTGCAACTGGCGCTGGCGCTGGCCTTGCCGGTGAAGCTGCTGCTGATCGATGAACCGTTCAATGGCCTCGACGCCGCTGCCATGGCGCATCTGCGCCAGCGCCTGGCCGAACCCGGCCGCCTGGCGCGCCAGTGCATCGTGCTGACCAGCCATCTTGAGCCGCAGTTGCCGCTGGCGGCGACCGTGCAATTGTAAAATACCGCTTTGCAGTTCAGGCACAACCGGCTTAGCATGCCGGCTGCGCCAGCCGGCGATCCCGGCGCGCTCCCATGACACATGGCCCTTACCGGGGCCGGCACTTTCGGAGACCTGCATGTTTCACACCCCACGCGCCACCCTTGCTTTTGTTTGCGCCCTTGCGTTCACCGCCGCCCACGCGGCCAGCCCCAACGGCAGCCCGGCAGCCGAGTCCGCCGCCGGCCGCACCATCGTCCTGCAGGCGGATACCCGCCACATCAATGTCACGCGCGGCGAAACCGTCACCATCGTGCGCGCCGGCCAGCGCTTCAGCTGGCATCTCGACACCGACAGCCACCGCACCGTATTCCCCTTGGCAGCCATCGCGCCGAAAGACATGCCGGTCGACGGCATCAAGGTGTATGTGGCTGGCAATCCCTTGTATGCAGGCTGACGCCTGACCAGGTGGCCATAAAAAAACCGGAACGGCCTCGCGGCGGTTCCGGTTTTTTTCAAGCAAGATAGCTTAGGCGGTCATGGCTTCTTTCGAGGCCGACTCTTCCACCACTTCATCGTCGCCCGAACGGATCAGGTGGTCAAAGGCGGACAAGGCTGCCTTGGCGCCTTCGCCGGTGGCGATGATGATCTGCTTGTACGGCACCGTGGTGACGTCGCCGGCCGCAAACACGCCCGGAATCGAGGTCTGGCCGCGGGCGTCCACTTCGATCTCGCCGTGGCGCGACAGCGCCAGCGTGCCTTTCAGCCATTCGGTGTTCGGCACCAGGCCGATCTGCACGAACACGCCTTCCAGTTCCACCTTGTTCGACGCACCGCTGACGCGGTCGGTGTAGCTGAGGCCATTGACGATCTTGCCGTCGCCGTGCACTTCGGTGGTTTGCGCCGAGGTGATCACGGTGACATTCGCCAGGCTGTGCAGCTTGCGTTGCAGTACCGCATCGGCGCGCAGTTCCGCGCCGAACTCGATCAGGGTCACGTGTTTCACCAGGCCGGCCAGGTCGATCGCCGCTTCCACGCCCGAGTTGCCGCCGCCGATCACGGCCACGCGCTTGCCCTTGAACAGCGGGCCATCGCAGTGCGGGCAGTAGGCCACACCCTTGTTGCGGTATTCCTTTTCGCCCGGCACGTTGATTTCCCTCCAGCGGGCGCCGGTTGCCAAAATGACGGTCTTGGCTTTCAGCACAGCGCCACCGGCCGTTTCGATCTCGATCAATTTGCCTGGCGTCAGCTTGGCGGCGCGCTGGGTATTCATGATGTCGACGTCATAGGTCTTGACGTGCTGTTCCAGCGCCGTGGCAAATTTCGGGCCGTCGGTTTCCTTGACCGAGATAAAGTTCTCGATCGCCATGGTGTCGAGGGTCTGGCCACCGAAACGCTCGGCCAGCACACCGGTATTGATGCCTTTGCGGGCGGCGTAGATGGCCGCTGCCGCACCGGCGGGACCGCCGCCGACGATCAGCACGTCGAACACGTCTTTCTTGCTCAGCGCTTCGGCCTGGCGTGCGCCGGCATTGGTGTCGAGCTTGGCGAGGATTTCCTCGACATTGGTGCGGCCCTGGCCGAAATGCTGGCCATTCAGGAACATCATCGGCACGGCCATGATCTGGCGCGCTTCGACTTCTTTCGGGAACACGCCGCCGTCGATGGTGGTGACCTTGATGCGCGGATTGATCACCGACATGGCATTCAGGGCCTGCACCACTTCCGGGCAGTTATGGCAGGACAGCGAAATAAAGGTTTCAAATTCGAAATCGCCGTCGAGGTTGCGGATCTGTTCGATCACGGCCTCGTCGAACTTGATGGTGTGGCCGCCCACTTGCAGCAGCGCCAGCACCAGCGAGGTAAATTCATGGCCCATTGGCACACCGGCGAAACGCACGCCGATATCGGTGCCGGCACGGTTGATGCTGAACGACGGGGCGCGGACGCCAGCGTCAGTGCGCTCGACCAGCGTGATCTTGTCGCTCAACAGGACTATCTCCTGGAGCAATTCTTTCATCTCGCGGGCTTTTGCGCTGTCATCGAGAGAAGCGACCAGCTCAAGCGGATACACCACTTTTTCCAGGTAGGATTTCAGTTGGGTTTTGAGGGTTGCGTCTAACATGATTCTTTTTCCTTTTACAAATATTTAGGCGTATGCCGGGCCGGACGCCCGGTCCGGCATCGCGGTAACTACTTGTGTGCTACGTCGTGCATTGAAGCTTAGATCTTGCCGACCAGGTCCAGCGATGGGGTCAGCGTCGATGCGCCTTCGGTCCATTTGGCTGGGCACACTTCGCCTGGGTGAGCGGCGACGTATTGAGCGGCTTTCACTTTGCGCAGCAGTTCCGATGCGTCACGGCCGATGCCGTTGTCATGCACTTCCAGCACTTTGATGAAGCCGTCAGGATTGATGACGAAGGTACCGCGCAGTGCCATGCCTTCTTCTTCGATCATGACTTCGAAATTGCGCGACAGGGTGCCGGTCGGGTCGCCGATCAGTGCGTATTGCACTTTCTTGATCGCGTCCGAGGTGTCGTGCCATGCTTTGTGCGCAAAGTGCGAATCGGTCGACACGCCATACACTTCGACGCCCATTTGCTGGAACGTGGCGTGGTGATCGGCCAGGTCTTCCAGTTCGGTTGGGCAAACGAAGGTGAAGTCGGCTGGGTAGAACATGAAGATCGACCACTTGCCTTTCAGGGACTCTTCCGTCAGGTCGACGAATTTGCCGTTGTGGTATGCGGTTGCCTTGAATGGTTTAACTTGGGTGTTGATGAGCGACATGGTCATTTCCTCTCGTGTGGTGAATCAGTAAGACCCTAGTGTAAAGGGTTTTAGTCCATATTCAAAATTGATTGTCACAATAGATTCAATTGGTTTTGGCTATCGTGACAGTATGGGAACCCCATCATAGGCAGTTCCCGGCGGATTGAACAGCGCTTAGTTTTTCAGCGAGTCCGGCACCTTGCCGCCGTTTTCGGCCAGCTTGGTCATCACCTGGCGGTGCAGCCAGATATTCATGCTGGCCGAGTCATTGGTGTCGCCCGTGAAGTGCAGTTCCTGCGCCAGTTCCTTGCGCGAGGCCAGGCTGCTGTCGAGTTGCAACAGTTTCAGCAGGTCGACGATGGAGGTGCGCCAGTTGAGTTTTTCCGGATTTTTTTCAGCCAGGCTGGTCAGCACGGCTTCGACGTCGACCACTGGTGCTGGCGCCGCCGCAGGGGCTGGCGCGGCGGCGGCAGGAGCAGGCGCGGCCGGTGCCGGTGCGGCTGGAGCAGCCGGGGCTGCCGGCGCTGCCGGCGCTGCCGGTTTGGCGGCATCGCCATGATGGAAGATCTTGTTGTAGATATTGGTAAAAATGCCCATGTATGCACCTCTTTAAGTCAGTGGATGGAAGTATCGATGGAGAACCTGCCGGACGAGTATAAGCCGGGAACGACAAGGCACGCCGTCCCGCTGGCCAGGTATCAGCTGGCGGCGGGAGACGCGGGTTTCAAGGGGGAGCGGCGCCGCCAGGGGCTGGCGGCAGATATTTCAGGAGGGCAGGAAAGCCGGTCAGAAGACCACGCCGGCGACCAGGATCACATTCGCATACGGGCTGCATTCGCCGGTGCGCACGATGGCGCGCGCGCGTTTGCTCAGTTGCTTGAATTCTTCGTGCGACAGCTGGCGCGCGTCCGGCAAGCCCAGCGCCGCCACTTGCGCCGCGATAGCCGGGTTGTGATGCGGCAGTTCGGTGGCCAGGAAATGGTGCTCGACCTGCATTTCGCTCAGCACGGTGGTCACCGTGTCGATAAAGCCGGGTATGCCACGCGTCAGGGCCAGGTCGATCAGGGGCACCCCGGGCTGCGACGGCAGGCCGGCGTCGCCGATGACGACCATGTCGCCATGGCCCAGCGAGGCGACCAGTTGCGACAGGGCGATATTGAGCAGCGGTGATTTTTTCATGGGGTCAATTAAAACAGTTCGTGCAAATGGGGGATCGAGGTTTGCGCACCGGGCTTGGTAACGCTCCAGGCGGCCGCGCGCTGGCCTTGCGCGATCGCTTCGGCTTCGTCCAGGCCGGACGCCAGGCCGGCCACGAAACCGCCGATAAAGGTGTCGCCGGCGGCGGTGGTGTCGACCGCCTGCACCACCTGCGCGGGGAAATCATGGTCGCCGCCATACAGCGCCGCATGCACGCCCTTGGCGCCAAGCGTGATGATGATATTGTCGCTGCCCTGTTTCTGCAGTGCGCCAGCCAGCGCCTTGACGTCATTCGCATCGACCTCGGGGCCGGCCAGCATGGCCGCTTCGATTTCGTTCGGGATCAGATAGTCGACCAGCGCCAGCACGTCGGCCGGCACCTTGGCGGCCGGCGCCGGGTTCAACACCACGGTCTTGCCCAGCGAGCGCGCCAGCTTGATGGCGCGCACCACGGTCTCCATCGGCACTTCCAGCTGCAGCACCACGATATCGGACTGTTCGATCAGTTCCCTGGCGGCATCGATATGCGCCGGGCTCAGGCAGTCGTTGGCGCCGCCGGCCAGCACGATGCTGTTCTGGCCGTTGTCGTCGACCAGGATCGAGGCGATGCCCGAGGCCACGCCCGGCATGGTCGTCACATGGCTGTCGATGATGGCGTCGGCCACCAGCGCCGCGCGCAGGGCGGCGCCGAACTCGTCGTCGCCGACGCAGGCCACCATGGCCACCTGCTGGCCACCGGCGGCGAGCTTGCCGCTCATGCGCGCGCAGGCCACGGCCTGGTTGGCGCCCTTGCCGCCAGGAATGGTACGGAAGGCGCCGCCGGTCAGGGTTTCGCCGGGGAGCGGCATGCGCGGCACGCGCAAGACCAGGTCCATGTTAATGCTGCCGATAACCACGATCATGGTGTCATTCCCATCAGTTCAGTAAAAGGTGAAGTCAAAGTAAGGCCGCCGGATGAGCCGCGCACATGCAGCACCGGCGCCACGCTGCGCTGCTGGCGCGGCAGGTCGGGCTCGGCGATGCGCGCCAGCAGACAGGCGGCCGTGATATGGCCCAGTTCGCGCGTATTTTGCGCCACGCTGGTCAAGGGCGGATGCACGAAGCTGGCCAGATCAATATCGTCAAAGCCGACCACCGCCAGCTGGCCTGGCACGGCAAGGCCCAGTTCGGCGGCGGCGCGCAGGGCGCCGAACGCCATCAGGTCATTGCAGCAGAACAGGGCGTCGGGGCGTTGGTCAAGTGGCAATGCCAGTAATTCCAAAGCGGCCGCATAGCCGCCGGCACTGCTAAAGTCGCTGTGGCGGCACAGCGCGGCATCGAAGACCACGCCGGCGTCTTGCAGGGCGCCACGCACGCCGTCGATGCGTTCATTCGAAATGCCGACCTCCTGCGGGCCGGCGATGCAGGCGATGCGGCGCCGTCCCAGGCCCAGCAGATGGCGCGCGGCCAGCAGGCCGCCGGCACGGTTGTCGACCGCCACAGAATCGAGCGACAGGTCGCACGGCGCGCGGTCGAGCAGCACCGCCGGCACCTTCATTTTATGCAGCAATTCGCCGTCGCGGTCGGCCAGCGCGGACAGGATCAGCCCGTCGCAGCGCTTGGTCAGCAACACGTTCAGGTACTCGCGCTGCTTGACCGGGTCATCGTCGGAATTGCACAGGATCACGCTGTAGCCGGCCGCGTAGCAGCTGTCTTCGATGCCGCGCGCCACTTCCGAAAAATACGGATTGGTATTGTTGGGGATGATCAGGCCGATAGTGCCGGTGCTGCGGCACTTCAGGGAACGCGCCAGCGCGCTCGGCACGTAGTGCAATTGCTCGACCGCCGCCAGCACCGCCGCGCGCGCCTCGTCGCTGACGGGGCGCGTATTGTTGAGCACATGCGAGACGGTGGTAAACGACACTCCCGCCACCTGTGCCACCTGTTTGATGGTCGCCATGATCGACGCTTACGCGCGTTCGCCGCGGCGGCGATAGGTGTCGAGCACCACGGCGGCGACGATCACCAGGCCGGTGACGATGCGTTTGACGGGTTCCGACACGCCGACCTGCGCCAGGCCCGCTTCCAGCACGGAAATAATCAACACGCCGATAAAGGTGCTGATGACGGAACCGCGGCCACCCATCAGGCTGGTGCCGCCGATGACGACCGCCGCGATCACCTGCAGCTCCATGCCGACGCCGCCGTTCGGGTCGGCCGCTTCCAGGCGCGACACCTGGAACAGGGCGCCCACGCCGGCCAGCAGGCCCATCAGCGCGAAGACCAGTACTTTCGACGGCTTCGGATTGATGCCGGACAGGCGCACCGCTTCTTCATTGGTGCCGATGCCGATCCAGTGGCGGCCCAGCACAGTGCGCGTCAGCACCAGGTGGCCGATGACGACGATGGCGATCGAAGCGATAAAGGCCGGCGACAAGCCGAACACGATCGGCGAGCTGATGCCTTCGACGGCGCCGCCGATATATTCGGTGCGCGAATTGGTCACCTGGTAGGCCAGGCCGCGCGCCATTTCCAGCACGCCCAAGGAAACGATAAACGAGGGGATGCGCCAGCCGACCGAAATCAGGCCGGTGATGGCGCCGCAGGTGGCAGCCACCAGCATGCCCAGCATGGCCGCGCTCCATACCGGCCAGCCCCAGTGCACCACCGCCAGCGACAGGACCGAGGCGGCCAGCGCCATGACGGAACCGACCGACAGGTCGATGCCGCCGATAATCAGAATAAACGTCATGCCGACCGCCATCACCACCAGGGTCGGGATATTGTTCGACAGGGTGCTGAGGGTGGCCAGGGTAAAGAAGTTTTCGCTGGCAAACGAAAACAGCACGCACATGGCGACCAGCGCGCCGATCAGGCCCGCATAGTTTTTCAGGTCGGCCAGGCTGCGCTGCAGATACGAAGGAGAAGAAGGTGTCGTCATGGATAGCTTTCCGGCGGCATTAAGCCGCAGCGGGGGTGGAAGGGGTGTTCATATAGCCGGAGAAGGCGGCCGACAGCAGCGCGTCCTGGCTCCAGGCGCCGCGCTCGAAGGTGTCGACGATCTTGCCGGCGCTCATCACGGCGATGCGGTCGCAGATCAGCATCAGTTCGCGCAGGTCGCTCGAGACGATGACCAGGCCCTTGCCCTGGCGCGCCTGTTCGGCCAGCACTTGATAGATGTCAAACTTGGCGCCGATATCGATGCCGCGCGTCGGCTCGTCGAACAGCATCACGGGGCAGTCGCGGTACAACCAGCGCGCGATCACGACTTTTTGCTGGTTGCCGCCCGACAGTTCGCCGACGGCCTGCTCGCAGTTGCGCGAACGCACGCCAAGCTGGCCGATATAGTCATTGGCGACCGTGGCTTCCGCCGCATGGTCCATCCAGCCAGCGCGGTTGACGGTATCTAATGACGCCAAAGTGGTGTTGATGGCGATCGACTGGCGCAGCAGCAGGCCCTGGCCCTTGCGGTCTTCGGTGATCATGGCGATGCCGGCTTTGACGGCCGCCTGCGGCGAGCCGAGCACGGCCGGTGTTTCGCTGTCGCCGAGGAACACCTGGCCGGCGTCGGCGCGGTCGGCGCCGAAGATCAGGCGCAGCAACTCCGTGCGGCCCGAACCGATCAGGCCGGCGATGCCGAGGATTTCACCGGCACGCAGGTCGAACGAGGTGGGGTGCACGGCGTCGCCACGCGCCAGGCCGCGCACGCGCAGCAGCGGCGCGCCGATGGTACGGCCGCTGAGGTCGATTTCGTCGTCGGCCGAGCGGCCCACCATCAAACTGACCAGGTCGGCGGCAGAATGCCCCGCGATATCGTCGTCGCACACCAGCTGGCCGTCGCGCAGCACGGCGATGCGGTCGGCCACGCGCTTGAGTTCTTCCAGGCGGTGCGAAATATAAATGATGGCCACGCCTTCGGCTTTCAGGCGCTCGATCTGCAGGAACAGCAGTTCGACTTCGCGGTGCGTCAGCATGGCGGTCGGTTCGTCCAGCACCAGCAAACGGCAGGTACCGATCAGGTTGCGCGCGATCTCGATCATCTGCTGGTGGCCGATGCCCAGTTCGCCCACCAGGGTCCACGGGTCGAGCGCGCCCAGGCCGACTTTTTCCATCTGTTCGCGCGCGTCGCGTTCGAGGCGGGCACGGTCGATCCAGCCGAAACGTTGCGGCAAGTTTTTCAGGTACAGGTTTTCGGCGATCGACAGGGTCGGAATCAAATTGAGTTCCTGCATCACCATGCGGATGCCCAGCGCTTCGGCGGCGCCGCGCGAGGCTGGTTGATACGGCTTGCCGTCAAGCAGCATGGTGCCCGTGGTGGCTTGCTCCAGGCCGCAGACGATCTTCGACAGCGTGCTCTTGCCCGCGCCGTTTTCGCCCGTCAGCGCCAGCACCTGGCCGGGAATGAAGCGCAGTGCCACGCCACCCAACACGGGGCCGACATAGGACTTGCCGATATTATCGAGCGTGAGCAAAGGGGTGGTGGCGGCGTGCGCCGCAGGGGTGTTGGCAGGCATGGAGGCTCCGCGTAAAAGGACAAACGGGGCTGGCGCCTGCCATTGCGGCAAACGCCAGCCCCGGCGGGATCAGACGATCAGGACTTGGCGCCCTTGGCGACCAGTTCCACCTTGGTTTCGATGGTGCCGCCCAGCTGGGCTTGCTTTTTCTTCTCGGCCAGCGCTTTCAGCACGGCTTCGATGCCGAACACGGCTTGCTGCGAACCGAACTGGTCGGCGGTCGCCAGCACGCGGCCGTCGGCCAGCATCGGCTTGATGGCGTTGATGTTGTCGTAGCCGACGACCTTGACCTTGCCGGTCTTGCCGGCGGCCTTGATGGCCGAGACGGCGCCGATGGCCATGTTGTCATTGCCGGCCAGGATGGCGGTGATGTTCGGGTTGGCGTTCAGCATGGCGGCGGCGACCGTGTTGGCCGGTGCGATTTCCCACTGGCCCGACTGGACGCTGACGACTTTCGCGCCGGCGCTGGCCATGGCGTCCTGGAAGCCCAGGGTACGCTGCTGCGCGTTGTAGGTGGTCGACACGCCTTCGATGATGGCGACCTGGTCGCCCTTCTTGATCTGCTTGGCCAGGTAGTCGCCGACCAGCTTGGCGCCCTTGCGGTTGTCCGGGCCGACGAATGGCACCGAGATGCCTTTTTCTTTCAGGGCGGCGTCGTCGAGCTTGTTGTCGATATTGACCACCAGGATGCCGGCGTCGACGGCTTTCTTCAGTACCGGCACCAGCGCTTTCGAGTCGGCCGGGGCGATCACCAGGGCGTTCACGCGCGAGACGATCATCTGCTCGACCAGCTTGATCTGGCTGGACGTATCGGTTTCATCCTTGATGCCGTTCGACAGCAGGTCGTACTTGGCGGCGTTGGCTTTCTGGTGCGCCTTGGCGCCGTTTTCCATGGTCAGGAAAAATTCGTTGGCGAGCGACTTCATCACCAGTGCGACCTTCGGTTTGGCCGTCGTCTGCGCCATCGCAGGCAGGGCAGGCAGGGTGCACACGAGAGCGGCGGCGGCGATCATTTTGAGGCGAATACGGGATGTCATGGCAGTCTCCAGGGTATGGTTGGGCAAGCACGTCTGAGCAATGCTTTTTTGTAAAACGCTTCGCGCAAACGTTTGCGCGAAGCGAAGTGTGCCTCAATGCGCCATCGAAGTGCAAGCGATTCTGTGTGTGCAGTGCAGCAAATTTATTTCAGTGGGTGATCAGATTGGCGGAAAGGTCGCGTCGTTCGTGCAGGACGCGCAGTACTTCGATCCAGACGCCATCGATGCGATAGAACAGCAGGAAAGGAAAGCGGTCGAGTTGCCAGACCCGCAGCGACTGGTCCGGAAGGAAATAGGCGTAGCGGCGCGATCCAACGCCGGGCTGAAAGCACAGGCCGTGCAAGGTGGTTTCCAGCTCGGAAACGAAACGTTCGGCCAGGTCAAAGGAGATATCGGCGTAATAGTCGGTAATTTCCAGCACATCGCTCTTGGCGACGGGTGCGAGCTTGAATTCCACGGCCTTATCGCTTGGCGCGGATGCGCGCGCGCAGCTCTCCGGTCAGTTCGGCAATGCTCGTTGCTGGCGAAGGACCGCTGTTGAGGCCCTCCATGACGAGTTCGTACAGCCGGCGTTCCGCCTCGTTTTGCGGGCCAACAGCATCGGCGTCACGCGGCATCAGGAATTTTGGCGCCGCAGGTGTGGTTACGGTAGTCATGGATGAATTATATGCCTGTTCCTTACGCAGTTGAAGCAACCCGGCACCAAGCCGCGTTGCTTCAATGGCCAGCTTATCTACGCCCGCGTGCCGGTGCAGCACCCTTGGCCGGCGCCTTGCCGCGCGCCATCGGCGCGGCGGCGGCCGGCTTGGCACGGGTCTTGATGGTCGACAGAATCGACGGACGCACTTTTGATTCGGCCGCCGAGGCTTTCGGCGCGGCCGCCGTGCCGCCGAGGGCGATGCGATTCTTGCCCGGCGTGACCTTGAACTTGTCGGGCGTGCCGGCGCCGTGCGTCTGGCGGCTGCGCTCGCCTGCGGCCAGGCCACCGGACTCGGACGACGTCCAGGCCGGGATCAGATGCTTGTCGCCATTGCCGATCAGGTCGCCACGGCCCATGTTGACCAGCGCTTCGCGCAGGATCGGCCAGTTGGCCGGGTCCTGGTAGCGCAGGAAGGCCTTGTGGGTGCGGCGGATCTTGCCGCTGCGCGCCGTTTCCACCGTTTCCGAGTCGGCTGTGACCTTGCGCAGCGGATTCTTGCGCGTGTGATACATGGTGGTGGCCATCGCCATCGGCGTCGGCATGAAGGTCTGCACCTGGTCCAATTTGAAATTGTTTTTCTTCAGCCACAGCGCCAGGTTCAGCATGTCCACATCGGTGGTGCCCGGGTGCGCGGCGATGAAATACGGAATCAGGTATTGCTTCTTGCCCGCTTCGAGCGAGAAGCGGTCGAACATTTCCTTGAATTCATCGTAAGCACCGATGCCGGGCTTCATCATTTTCGACAAAGTGCCCTCTTCCGTGTGCTCCGGTGCGATCTTCAGCAGGCCGCCGACGTGGTGGGTGACCAGTTCCTTCACGTATTCGGGCGAGCGCACGGCCAGGTCGTAGCGCAGGCCCGAGCTGATCAGCACTTTTTTGATGCCGGGAATCGCGCGCGCCTTGCGGTACAGGGAAATCAGCTTGCTGTGATCGGTACCCAGATTGACGCAGATCGACGGGTACACGCACGACAGGCGGCGGCACGATACTTCGATCTCTTTTTCCTTGCAGGCCAGGCGGTACATATTCGCGGTCGGGCCGCCCATATCGGAAATGGTGCCCGTAAAACCTTTGGTTTTATCGCGGATATGCTCGATTTCACGCAGGATCGACGGCTCCGAACGGCTCTGGATGATGCGGCCTTCGTGCTCGGTGATCGAGCAGAAGGTGCAGCCGCCGAAGCAGCCGCGCATGATGTTGACGGAAAAGCGGATCATTTCCCAGGCCGGGATATGCGCCTTGCCATAGCTCGGGTGCGGTGCGCGCGCATAGTTCATGTCGTACACGCCGTCCATTTCGTCCATCGCCAGCGGCAGCGGCGGCGGGTTGAGCCACACGTCGCGTTCGCCATGCGCCTGCACCATGGCGCGCGCGTTGCCGGGATTCGATTCCAAGTGGAACACGCGCGAAGCGTGCGCATACATCACCGGATCGTCCTTGACCACGTCGTAGGCCGGCAGGCGCACCACGGTCTTGTCGTGCTTTTCCTTGGCCATCGCCAGCCGTTCTTCGCGGCTCATGATGCGGATCGGCTTGATCACTTCGGCCGACTTCGAGGCGTTTTCGGTGGCGCAGGCGGTCTTGTCTTCCTGCACCATTTCATACGGACTGTAATGCGGATCGATCTTGCCCGGCACGTCGACGCGGGTGGAATTATGCACGCCCCAGTCGTCGCCCGGCAACCAGCCGGCCGGCACCATGAAGGCGGTGCCGCGCAGGTTGCGGATATCCTTGATGGCTTCGCCTGCCGCCAGGCGGTGCGTCAGGTCGACCAGTGCCCGCTCGGCGTTGCCGAAAATCAGCAAATCGGCCTTGGAATCGGGCAGTACGGAACGGCGGACTTTGTCCGACCAGTAATCGTAGTGAGCGATGCGGCGCAGGGACGCCTCGATGCTGCCGATCACCACCGGCACGTCCGGGTAGGCTTCGCGCGCGCGCTGGGCGTAGACGGTGACGGCGCGGTCAGGGCGCTTGTTCGGTTCGGCGTTGGCGGTATACGCATCGTCGGAGCGGATCTTGCGGTCGGCCGTGTACTGGTTGACCATGGAATCCATATTGCCAGCGGTAATGCCGTAATACAGGCGCGGCTTGCCGAGGATGCGAAACGCGTCGGCCGACAGCCAGTCGGGCTGGCTGATGATGCCGACCCGGTAACCTTGCGCTTCGAGCAGGCGGCCGACCAGGGCCATGCCGAAACTCGGGTGGTCGATATAGGCGTCGCCAGTGACGAGGATGACGTCGCACTGGTCCCAGCCCAGCGCGTCCATCTCGGCGCGCGACATCGGCAGGAAAGGCGCTACGGCAGCGCGGGCAGACCGCTTGGGAACGGTCGCAAATAAATTGACAGGGGAGTTCATTGGCCGGATTGTACCGGAATTGGCCATTTCAAACCTGACAGCCTGAATTTGACTGTTGGATTTTGGTGCAAAAAACGTTTATATTTCAATCACTTGGGGGTCAGACCCGTTGGGTCTGACCCCGGCCTTTAAGGTTTGGGGGGAAGTTAAACTTAAAACCAACACCTTAACTGCTGGGGTACGACCCGGCGGGTCGGACCCCGCGGACCCTACGGGTCCGCTCAAATCCCCATATTCGCCAGAATCTCACCCAGCTCGCGCAGCGCCGGCTCCAGTTTCGGATGCTTGACAGCAAACTTGGCCGACAATTCCTGGCTGCGCTCGGCCAGCCCATAGGTGGTCGATTCTGCTTCCTGCGGTTCCTGGGCTTCCAGCGCGGCGCGCTTTTCCAGCAGCAGGTGGATGTCGCCATCGAGCTTTTGCAGCAAACCTTGCAACTCTTCATCGACGGGGCCGCTGGACTCCAGGTTCGAGCGCAGCTGGTGTAACGATTCCTTGAGTTTGGTTTCCATATTTTTTCCTGTCAGTCAGTAAATTGCGTGTCCAGGTACAGTTGTTCCACCTTGCTCCTGGCCCACGGGGTCTTGCGTAAAAACTTCAGGCTCGACTTGATGCTCGGCTCGCTGATAAAGCAATTGATATCGATCCGCTTGCCCAGGCCATCCCAGCCATAATGGGCTTGCAATCGCGTCACGATCGCTTCCAGGGTAACGCCATTCAAATCTTGACTCATTTTTCTCTTTCGACTACTCGTTTTCCATATTACTCAATTCTACGCCGAGCGCACGTTACGCTTGCACCGTCCGGTCAAGAACGGTACAAGCGCAGGCAGGCTGTTACTGCGTCTTCAAACCACGGCGTTCCAGCAGCGGCTCGACGGTGGCGTCGCGGCCGCGGAAATCGCGGAACAGCTGCAGCGCGTCAACGCTGCCGCCGCGCGACAGCAGCTTGGTACGGAACCAGTCGCCATTCTTGCGCGTCAGGCCGCCGTTTTCCTTGAACCAGTTGACCGACTCGGCATCGAGTTTTTCCGACCACAGGTAGGCGTAGTAGGCCGCCGAATAGCCGCCCGAGAAGCTGTGGGAAAAATAGCTGGTGCGGTAGCGCGGCGGCACCGGCGCGTAGTCGACGCCGGCCTCTTTCAAGGATGCCGCTTCAAACGCCAGCACATCGGTCGGGATCTGGTTCGGCGCCAGCTGGTGCCAGCGCTGGTCCAGCAGGGCCGCCGACAGGTATTCGGTGGTCATGAAGCCCTGGTTGAATTTCTTGGCCGCCATGACTTTGTCGAGCAAGTCCTGCGGCATGGCCGCGCCGCTCTGGTAGTGTTTGGCGTAGTTCTGCAGCACTTCCGGCCACACCGCCCACATTTCATTGACTTGCGACGGATATTCAACGAAGTCGCTCGGCACGCTGGTACCGGCAAAGCGCGGATACTTCACGTTCGAGAACATGCCGTGCAGCGCATGGCCGAATTCGTGGAACATGGTGGTCACTTCGTCGAACGTCAGCAGGGTCGGCTGGTCAGCCGGCGGCTTCGGAATATTGAGCTGATTGGCCACCACCGGATGCGTGCCCATCAGGGACGATTGCGACACGTATTCATTCATCCAGGCGCCGCCATGCTTGTTGCCGCGCGCGTAGAAGTCGGCGATAAACAGCGCCAGCGGCTTGCCGTTGGCGTCGATCACGTCGTACACGCGCACGTCCGGGTTATATACCGGGAGATCGGTGCGCTGCTTGAAGCTGATGCCGTACAGTTTATTGGCCGCAAAAAACACGCCGTTGTTCAGCACGCTATTGAGTTCCAGGTAGGGCTTCAGCTGGTTTTCGTCGAAATTGAAACGTTGATTACGCAGCTTGTCGGTATAGATGGCCCAGTCGGCGGCCGCCACGGCAAAGCCGCCTTTTTCCGCGTCGACCACGCCCTGCAGGTCGGCCGCTTCGCGGCGCGCATTGGCCACCGCCGGTTTCGCCAGTTCCGACAGCAGGGTATTGACGGCGGTGGTGGTTTTCGCCGTCTGGTCTTCCAGCGAATACGCCGCGTAGTTCGGGTAACCGAGCAAGGTGGCGCGTTCGGCGCGCAGCTTGGCCAGTTTCAGCACGATGGCGCGGTTGTCGAATTCACCGCCCTGGCTGCCACGATTCAAGGACGCATCCATCAGGCGCTGGCGCGTGGCGCGGTTGGTCAATACGGCCAGTGGCGGCTGGCCGCTGGTGTTGACCAGGGCGATCACGAACTTGCCGTCCAGGCCGCGCTCCTTGGCGGCGGCGGCGGCCGTGTCGATATCGCTGTCGGTCATGCCGGCCAGTTCTTCGCGGGTGTTCACCACCAGGCCCCTGGCATTGGTTTCCTTCAGCACGTTTTGCGCGAAGGCCGTTTCCAGGCCGGCCTGCTCGGCGTTGAAGGCCTTCAGTTTGTCCTTGTCGGCGTCGGACAGCTTGGCGCCGGCGCGCACGAAATCGGTGTGGTAGCGGTCCAGCAGGCGCAGCGATTCGGCGTCCAGGCCCAGCTGGTCGCGCTTGGCGTACAGGGTGTCGATGCGGGTGAACAGTTTGGGATTGAGGCTGATGGCGTCGGCATGGGCGGCCAGCTTGGGCGAGACGTCGGTTTCCACCGCTTCCAGCGCGGCGTTGGTGTTGGTCGAGGTCATGTTGCTGAAAATGCTCTGCACGCGGTGCAGCAGCTGGCCCGTGCGCTCGAGCGCCACGATGGTGTTTTCAAACGTCGGCGCCTGGCGGTTGTTGGCGATCGCATTGACTTCGGCCAGCTGGCGCTTCATGCCTTCGGCAAACGCCGGCGCGTAGTGCGCGTCCTTGATCAGGCCGAACTGCGGCATCTGGAATGGCAGCGGGCTGGCTTTGAGCAGCGGGTTTTGCGCGCTGACGGCGGCGGGCGCATTGGCGGGCGCTGCCGCGGCGGCCATGGCTTGCGGGGCGGCGTGGGCCAGCATGACGCTGGCGGCGATGACGAGCAGTTGTGGACGGATCATGACATCTTTCAGGGAATGCGGGGAAGAACCGCGACCATGTCGCGGACCAGTGGCAAATGATAGCAGGGTGATCTGCCAGCGTGGCGGCGCGGGCCGAATGCGCGGTTTACCACGGCGCCGGTTTTGATTTGCCAAATAAAAATGGCCGCCAGTAGGTGGCGGCCATTTTTAGCTTAGTGCCGGTTTATTTGCCAGCCAGGCCGCGGCGTTCCAGCAGCGGCTCGATTTTCGCGTCGCGGCCGCGGAAGTCGCGGTAGATCTGCAGCGCATCGGCGCTGCCGCCGCGCGACAGCAGCTTGGCACGGAACCAGTCGCCGTTCTTGCGCGTCAGGCCGCCGTTTTCCTTGAACCATTCGACCGTGTCGGCATCGAGCTTTTCCGACCACAGGTAGGCGTAGTAGCCGGCCGAATAGCCGCCCGCAAACGCGTGCGAGAAATACGTGGTGCGGTAGCGCGGCGGCGCCGGCGCGAAGTCGATGCCGGCGTCCGTCAGTGCGGTTTTTTCAAACGCCAGCACGTCGCTCGGGATCTGCTGTGGCGTCAGCTGGTGCCAGCGCTGGTCCAGCAGGGCCGAGGCCAGGTACTCGGTGGTCTTGTAGCCCTGGTTGAAATTGTCGGCCGCCGTCACCTTGGCCAGCAGTTCGGCGGGAATCGCCACGCCGGTCTGGTAATGCCTGGCGTAGTTCTGCAGCACTTCCGGCCACAGCGCCCACATTTCATTGACTTGCGACGGGTATTCGACGAAGTCGCGCGGCACACTGGTGCCCGAGAAGCGCGGGTATTTCACGTTCGAGAACATGCCGTGCAGCGCATGGCCGAATTCGTGGAACATGGTGGTCACTTCGTCAAACGTCATCAGGGTCGGCTGGCCCGCTTCCGGCTTCGGAATGTTCAGGTTGTTGGCGATCACCGGCTGGTTGCCCAGCAGGGTCGACTGGCTGACATAGGCATTCGCCCAGGCGCCGCCGCGCTTGTTGCTGCGCGCGTAAGGGTCGAGCGTGAAGATGGCCAGTTGCTTGCCGTCTTCATTGAACACGTCGAACACCAGCATGTCGGCGTTGTACACCGGCAGGTCGGTACGCTGCTTGAAGGACAGGCCGTACAGCTTGCCGGCGGCAAAGAACACGCCTTTCGTCAGCACGCTGTTCATTTCAAAATACGGTTTGAGCTGGTTCTGGTCGAAGTTGTAGCGTTCGGCGCGCACCTTGTCGCTGTAATAGGCCCAGTCGCTGGCGGCGACCTTGAAGCCGCCTTTTTCCGCGTCGATCACTTTCTGGATATCGTCCGCTTCGCGGCGCGCGTTGACCACCGCCGGTTTCGCCAGTTCGCCCAGCAGCGCGTTGACGGCGGTGGTGGTCTTGGCGGTCTGGTCTTCCAGCGAATAGGCCGCATAGTTCGGGTAGCCCATCAGCGCGGCGCGTTCGGCGCGCAGTTTGGCCAGGTCCAGCACCACCTGGCGGTTGTCAAAGTCGCCACCATGGCTGCCGCGCGCCTGCGAGGCGGCCATGATGCGTTCGCGCAGCGCGCGGTTGGTCAGCTGCGACAACGGCGCCTGGCCGGTGGTGTTGACCAGCGCGATTACATACTTGCCATCGAGGCCGCGTTTCTTGGCCAGGCCGGCGGCCACTTCGATCGCGGCCGGCGACAGGCCGTCGAGTTCTTCACGTGTGTCGACGACGACCGCCGAGGCATTGAGTTCCTTCAGCACGTTCTGCGCAAAGGTGGTCGACAGGGCGGCCAGCTGGCCGTTATAGGTCTTCAGCTTGTCCTTGTCGGCAGCCGACAGCTTGGCGCCGGCGCGCACGAAATCGGTATGGTAGCGTTCCAGCAGGCGTGTCGATTCGGCATCGAGGCCCAGCTTGTCGCGCTTGGCGTACAGGGTGCTGATGCGCTGGTACAGCTTGCCGTTGAGCATGATCGCGTCGCTATGGGCCGCCATTTTTGGCGCCAGCTCGCGTTCCAGGCCCTGGATCGTCTCGTTCGTGTTCGAACCGGACATCACCGAAAACACGGTGCGCACGCGGCCCAGCAACTGGCCCGCGCGTTCCATGGCGACGATGGTGTTCTCAAAACTGGCCGCTTTCGGATTATTGGCGATCGCATTGATCTCCGCCAGGTGCGCCGCCATGCCGGCCGTAAAGGCGGGCGCGTAATCGGCGTCCTGCACCTTGTCGAAGGCGGGGTAATGGAACGGCAAGGTGCTGGCTTGCGCAAACGGGTTGCTGGCAGGCAGAACTGCGGCCGTGGTAACGGTAGCGGCGGCTGGCGCCTTGGTCGCGGCAAAAGCGGCTGGTGCCAGCATCAGGCTGGCGGCGATGACGAGCAGTGTTGGACGGGTCATGACATCTTTCAAAGAACGCAAGAGAACCGCGATTGTGTCGCGGACCAGCCTGAAATAATAACAGCCTGAAACACTTGCGTCACTCGCAACGACCGCTGGTAGCGATGCCTGCCTGGAAGAACGGTTGGCGTGCCTTGGTGAGAAAGTGCGTATTTTGCTGCTCCTCGCCTGGCGTATAGTATCCATTCAGCAACAATTCAGGATGGCAGATGAACTTTGAACAGCGCAAGACACGTGCCTTGGACTTGTTACAGGCGACCGGCATGATGCGCAGCCACTACGCGCCGCCCATGGTGCGCTTGCTGTGGAAGGCCGGCATCAAGATGGCGCCGCCGCATTTCCAGTCTTTCCAGGCCATCGTGCTCATGATGGGTGGCTGGTTTGGTTTCTCCTGGGGTGTGTTCATGGGCCTGTTCGGCTGGTCACAAAGCGCCACCGCCCTGTTTGCTCCCTGGGTCACGGTGCTGGCGGCGTGCCTGGCAGGGTTGCTGTTCGGCCTCACCATGGCCAGCTTCTACGCCCGCGACCGGCGCAAGCACCAGTTGCCGGCCTGGTCCACGCTCGGCTGATCTGCTTCAATAGTGCGGCGGGCGCTCGTTGACCTGGCCGCCATTGGCCTGCTGCGCGCCGTCGCGCACATGTTCGCCCAGCTTGTGCAGCATCGCTTCGAGCTGGTCGATGCGGCGGCCTTGCTGGTACACCATCTGGTTCAGCGACTCGACCAGGTCTTCCTGCTGCGCCAGCTTGATCTCGATATCGACGAAACGGCTTTCCATCTGTTCATTTTCCATAGTGCTCACGGTAACTCCTGGCATCAAACGCGCATTTTACCCTCCAGCCTCGCGATCCACCGCAAACAAGCTGCTGTCTTGGCCACGCAACGCAGATTGCCTCGCTATCCTTGAGATTGCATGAAAACCCCTTGACGACTGAGAACAAACGATTACACTGGATACGTCAGCCGAGATTGAACCGTGTTTGATCGAGACCTTCAAGACGGCGCAATATCGCCGCTGGGAAGGCAAGCTGCACGATGTCGCGGCGGCCGCCATCGATGCGCGCATCAAGAATTTGCAGCATGGAAAAAAGGCGACTGGCGCGCGGTGGGCGAAGGCGTGTGTGAACTGCGCTTCTTGCAAACGGGCCCCGGATGGCGCGTGTACTTTCATGAAACCAATCTGGGCTGCCTGATCCTGCTGCTGCTCGGCGGCGACAAGTCCAGCCAACAACACGATATCGGCCAGGCGAAAAAGATCCTCGCCGAACTCAAAGCCACGCAGGCGGCGCTCCGGAAACAGAAGCAGGCCGCTATTAACGCCAGCCAGGGAAGAAAAAAATGAACCAACAAAATGATCTCGATACCTTCGACCTCGACGACCTGGCCGCGCTGGGCCTGACCCGCTTCGATCCGACCCAGCATCTCACCAGCCCCGACGCCATCGCCGCCTACATGAGCGAAATCGTCGCCACCGGCAACGCCGAACTGTTCCAGTCGGCGATGAACGACGTGGTGCGCGCGCATGGCATGGGCAAGGTGGCGGCCAAAGCCGATATCACGCGCGAAGGCGCATATAAAGCCTTGCGCGAAGGCAGCAAGCCGCGCTTTGAAACCATCCTGAAAATGCTCGATGCGCTGGGCATGCAGTTTGCCATCGTGCCCAAGGTCACGCCGGACGCCGGCTGAACTCAGCTTTTCGGGGTGGCCAGCAGCGCCTTCATGCGCGCCAGGCGTTCCTTCGGCGAGATCACTTCCGACTCGGTCGGCACGGCGTCGCCCACGTCGAGTTCCATTTCCTTGATAAAGCGCGACACGTCGCAATGGACCTGCTCGCCGGCCCGCTTGCGCTTCTTGCACCAGGTAATCTGCAAGGTGCGCTGGGCGCGCGTGATGCCCACATACATCAGTCGCCGTTCCTCCTGGATGCGCGCGGCCATGGTTTCGGGCGGCGCATCGGCGTCGCCCTTGTGCGGCAAGATGCCCTCTTCCACGCCAACCAGGAACACGTGCGGAAACTCCAGCCCTTTCGAGGCATGCAGGGTCGACATGCGCACGGCGTCCTGCTCTTCGTCCTTGCCTTCCAGCATGGTCATCAGGGCCACCATCTGCGTCAGTTCCAGCACGTTTTTTTCTTCGCCATCGCGGTCCTTGCCGCCCCTGCCGCGTTCCTTCAGCCAGTTGACGAATTCAAGCACGTTCTGCCACTTGCTTTGCGCCGCGCGCTCTTCGAAGGCGTCGTACAGATAGGACTCGTAATGGATTTCCTTCATCATGTCGTCCAGCACTTCGGCCGCCGCGTCGCCGCTGCCGGCCGCACCGGGCCGGCTGGCGCGCGATTCGAGGTCGTTGATGAAGTTGCAGAAATCCCTTAGCGGCCCCAGCTGGCGATCCGTCAGCTTGGCTTCGATGCCGCCCTTGAACACGGCCTGGAACAGCGAACACTGCCACTGGCCCGAGAACGCCCCCAGCACCTCCAGCGTCGATTGCCCTACGCCACGGCGCGGCGTGGTGACAGCGCGAATGAAAGCCGGATCGTCGTCTTCGTTGGCCAACAGGCGCAGGTAGCTGATGATGTCCTTGATCTCGGCCTTGTCGAAGAAACTCTGGCCGCCGGAAATCGTGTACGGGATGCGCTCCTTGCGCAGGCACTGCTCGATGATGCGCGCCTGGTGGTTGCCGCGGTACAAAATGGCGTAGTCGGAAAACTTGTTCTTGCGTTCGAAATGGTCGGCCGAGATCATGATGGCGACCTGCTCGGCTTCCTGCTCGTCGGACTGCATGCCCAGCACTTTGATCGGCTCGCCCAGGCCGTGCTCGGACCACAGCGATTTTTCAAACAATTTCGGGTTGTTGCCGATCACGGCGTTGGCCGCGTTCAGGATGCGCATGGTGGAGCGGTAGTTCTGCTCCAGCTTGATCACGCGCAAGTCGGGGAAATCCGTTTCCAGGGTTTTCAGGTTTTCCACGGTGGCGCCGCGCCAGGCGTAGATTGCCTGGTCGTCGTCGCCCACGGCGGTAAACATCGGCTTCTTGCCGATGCCCGTCACCATCAGTTTCACCAGTTCGTACTGGCAGGTATTGGTGTCCTGGTATTCGTCGACCAGCAGGTAGCGCAGGCGGCGCTGCCACTTGTCGCGCACGGCGCCGTTGTTGCGGAACAACTCCACCGGCAAGCGTATCAAATCGTCGAAATCGACCGCCTGGTAGGCCGACAAGGTGGCCACATAGCTGCGGTAGATGCGCGCCGCGTTGGCCTCGTCTTCATCCTTGGCCTGCGCCAGCGCCGTGTCCGGATCGATCAGGCCATTTTTCCACAGCGACATCGCGGTCTGGATCTGGCGAATGATCTGTTTGTCGGTGGTAATGGCCAGGTCTTGCACCAGCGAAAAACAGTCGTCGCTGTCCATGATGGAAAAGCGGTCTTTCAGCCCGACGCCATTGGCTTCCTGGCGCAAGATCTTCACGCCCAGCGAGTGGAAGGTCGACACCGTCAGCTGTTTGGCCTGCCTCGGCTGTTTCAACAGCTTGGCGATGCGCTCCTGCATTTCCAGCGCCGCCTTGTTGGTAAACGTCAGCGCGGCGATGGTGCGCGGGTCGTAGCCGCGGTCTTCGATCAGGTGGGCAATCTTTTGCGTGATCACGCGCGTCTTGCCCGAGCCGGCGCCGGCCAGCACCAGGCAGGGGCCGTCGAGGTAGGTGACGGCTTCGCTTTGGGGCGCGTTCAGGCCGAATTGTGGTGCTTTGGACATCAGGGTATTTCCGCAGGGAACAGCAGTCCATTGTAACAGTGTCGTGCACGCTGTTTGCACGGCCAGGGTCTTGATAAATGGCGCATGGACGCCATCTTGGCCGATTGAATCCATGCGGCGCAGCCCGGCCTGGAGTACCATTCCGGCTATTATTCCAGTTATTATTCCGGCTACTACCCCGGCCTTGCGCCCCAACCTATCGAATGGCCGTCCCATGAAATTTGAACATCTGATTGAAATCAACGATCCCCTCAACCCGCTGATCGATACCCTGACGGTCGAGCAGGTCTGGCGCGGCCTGGTGCTGCGCGCCGAGTCGCCCAAGCTGTTCGTGCCGCATTTGGACGAATGCGAGATCAGCGAGCGCAGCGACAGCGGTTTTTCACGCCGCCTGCGTTATGGCGAACTGGTAATCGAAGACAAGGTCACGCTGCTGCCGCAATTGCAGGTGCGCTATGCCGTGGCGGCGCAAAAGGATATCAGCGCCTCTTCGCTCGTGATGACCATCGAAATGCCGGACCAACACAGCCTGTGGGTACGCTTCCAGTATGACGACGGCCATGATGTGGCCACCGATGCGGCCAACGCCATGTACGACGACTTCCGCCGCTCGGCCTACCAGGAGTCCGATATCGACACCATCCGCGTGCTGCGCGAGCTGGCGGCCGAGGGTCGTCTGGACGCAGGTTTGCTCAACTAATCAAGCGCCCGGCGTGCAGTCGGCGCAGGCCGGCACATTGCCGGGATCGTTTTGCAGGTGCAGCGCCAGTTCGCGCAAGGCTGTGCGCACGCCCTCTTCGATCACGGGGTGATAAAACGGCATGTCGAGCATGGCGTGCACCGTCAGCTGCGCCTGGCAAGCCCAGGCCAGCAAATGGCCCAGGTGTTCGGCGCGCGGGCCGATCATTTCGGCACCGAGGAAACGCTGGCTGCCAAACTCGGCATACACGCGCAGCATCCCCTTGTTTTGCAGCATCACTCGGCTGCGGCCCTGGTTGCCGAACGACACGGCGCCGACCGCAAAGCGGCCCGCATGCGTGATGCACAGTTGCTGGTAGGTGGCGCCGACGGTGGCGATCTGCGGCTCCGTAAAGGCCACGCCCAGCGGCGTGCGGCGCAGGCCCGGCAGCACCTCGGGAAAGCGGGCCGCATTGTCGCCGGCGATGCGGCCCTGGTCGGCCGCCTCGGGCAGCAGCGGCAGCTCGTCGCTGGCGTCGCCGGCGATAAAGATGGCGCTCTTGCCGCACTGCATGGTGTGCTTGTCATACAGCGGCACGCCATGGCGGTCGAGTTCGATCTGCGCCGTCTCCAGGCCGATGCCGTGCACATTCGGGCTGCGGCCGATGGCGGCCAGTACATACTCGAACTGCTCGGTTTTTTCCTTCCCTTCGCCATCGCGGCTGGTCAGCAAGACGCCCAGGCCATCGTCGGTTTTGGCAAGATGCGCGACGCTGGTCTGGAAGCGGATATCGAATTCCCCGGCCAGCACCTTGCCGGCTTCCGCCAGCACCAGCGGATCGGTCAGCTGCGCCACCTTGGCGCCACGCGCAAACAGGGTCACGCGCACGCCCAGGCGGGCCAGCGCCTGCCCCAGTTCCAGGCCGATCACGCCGGCGCCCACCACCGCCAGCGAGCGCGGCAGGTCGGTCCAGCCGAACACGGCGTCGCTGGTGATCACGCGCTCACCGATCGCTTGCCATTCGGGCGGCACGATGGGCGAGGAACCGGTGGCGATCACCACGCTGGCCGCTTCGACGATGGTGTGTTCATCGACCTGCAGCTTGCCGGGCGCGATAAAGCGGGCGTGGCCGCGCAGTTTTTCCTCGTCAGGAATCGCCTCGACGCCTTCGAGCACGAAGCCGACAAAGCGGTCGCGCTCGCTGCGCACGCGCGCCATCACTTGCTGGCCGTCGATCCGCAGCGGCCCCGGATGCACGCCGAACGCGGGCGCGGCCGTCACGGCATGGGCCGCTTCGGCAGCGGAGATCAGCAGTTTGCTGGGCATGCAGCCGACCCGCGCGCAAGTGGTGCCGTAGGGGCCGCTTTCCATCATCAGCACGCGCTTGCCGTGCAGGCGCGCCGCCTTGTGCGCCGTCAGGCCGGCCGTGCCGCTGCCGATCACGGCCACGTCCACCTGGATCGTCTTGATATCGTTGTTCATTATTGCCGCCACAGAGGTGATTCGATGAGGAAGCATACTACTCTGTTGGCATGGAAAAAGGTTTTACCTGGCGGCACGCGTATATTAGTATGGCTAATTATTTTTCAAATCTATAAGTGCAGCTAATGGGATCACTCGATTATCGCGCGCTGGCCGTGCTCGACGCCGTGGCCAGCCATGGCAGCTTCGAGAAAGCCGCCGCCGCGCTGGGCATCAGCCAGTCGGCCGTCTCGCAGCGCATCAAGGCACTCGAAGACGCCAGCGGGCGCCTGCTGATCATCCGTGGCCAGCCGGCCGTGCCGACCGGCCTGGGCCAGCGCCTGATCACGCACCACCGCCATGTGAAATTGATGGAAGCGTCGCTCGATATCGACCTGGGCAACACCGTCAGCATGCCCGAGCTGGCGATTGCCATCGATGACGACAGCCTGGCGACCTGGTTTCCCGATGCCCTGGCGCCGCTGCTGGCGCCGCCGCGCTGCCAGCTCGACGTACGCTTGGCCGACAGCGATAGCGCACTGCAGATGGTGCGCGACGGCACGGTATTTGGCTGCGTGGCCAGTGACACGGGAAGCGATGCCCACGCCGCCAGCGTGACGCCTCTTGGTACCTTGCGCCATGTCTGCGTGGCCACGCCCGTGTTTGCCGGTCACTGGTTCGGCGACGGTTTCAGCGCCGCAGCGGTGCAGCTGGCGCCGGCCGTGGTGGGCCAGCACAGCCTGCTGGCGCGTTTCCTGGCCGAACAACTGGACCTGCACGCGCCGTTTCCCCATCACCGCCTGCCGCTGGCAGCGGCGCGGCGCGCCTGCATCGAAGACGGGCTGGCCTATGGCCTGATGCCGCAGCGCCTGGCGGCGCCGTATCTGGCCACCGACCGCCTGCTCGACCTGGTGCCCGGCTTCACGCTGGACGTGCCGCTGCACTGGCATGCCTGGAGCCTCGACACGCCGTATACCAAGTTGCTGTCGGAACAGATCGTGCGTTCGGCACGGGCTTGGCTGAGCTGATCAGATATCGAGCGGATCGACTTCCAGCGACCATTTCACGCGCGTCTTCATGGCGCGCAGCTGGGCCAGCCATTCTTTCAAAAAGGCCTGCAGCGCCGGCCGCGACGCGGATTCGAGCAGCAGCTGGGCGCGGTCGACGTTGTAGACGCGCGTCATGCTCATCGGAATCGGATCGTTGATGGTGATCGCCGGATGCGCCATGCACTCCTTGGCCGCCTGCAGGAATTCGATGGCGGTCGCCAGTTCCGGCGCTTCGGCGCGCAGCAGCGCCTGGAACAGGTACGGCGGCAACGCCGCCTGGGCCCGCTCTTCCAGCAAAGTGGTGGCGAAATGGTCGTAATCGTGGTTGACCACCGCGTCATACAGCGGATGGCGCGCATAGCGGGTCTGGATCAGCACCTCGGAGACGCTGCCGCCCTCGGTCTGCGCCGCCCGCCCGGCCCGGCCCGCCACCTGCATCAGCTGCGCGAACAGGCGCTCGCTGGCGCGGTAGTCTTGCGAAAACAGCGCCGTGTCGGGATTCAGGATGCCGACCAGGGTCAGCTTTTTGAAATCGTGGCCCTTGGCCACCATCTGCGTGCCGATCAGGATATCGACTTCGCCGCGGTGCACGGTATCGAACGCTTCCTGCGCGCTGCCCTTCTTGCGCGTGGAGTCCGCATCGATCCGCAGAATGCGCGCCTCAGGAAACAGTTGCTGCAATCCCTCTTCCACGCGCTGCGTGCCGCGTCCCAGCGGTTGCAGATCGACATTGCCGCAGGTGGGGCAATGGCGCGGGATGCGCAGTTCCAGGCTGCAATGGTGGCAGCGCAGCCGGTGCTCGGGCTTGTGCAGCACCATGAACGAGGTGCAACGGGTGCAGTTGCTGATCCAGCCGCACGATTCGCAGCAGATCACCGGCGAATAGCCGCGCCGGTTCAGGAACAGCAGCGACTGCTCGCCGCGTTCCATGCGCAGTTTCAAGGCCGCCACCAGGTGCGAGGTCAGGCCATCCTTCGGCTTGTCGCGCTCCATGTCGAGCAGCTTTACACGCGGCAGGACGGCGTTTTTGACGGCCCGCTCGCGCAGTTCCAGCTTGCGGTAGCGGCCCGTCTGCGCGTGGTGCCAGCTTTCCAGCGACGGCGTGGCCGAACCGAGCACGATCGGAATCTGCAGCTGCCAGGCGCGCCAGACGGCCAGGTCGCGCGCCGAATAGCGCAAGCCTTCCTGCTGCTTGTAGGAAGGATCGTGCTCCTCGTCGATGACGATCAGTTTCAAATTCGGCAACGATGCCAGGATCGCCAGCCGCGTGCCCAGCACGATGCGCGCCTGGCCCTGGTGAGCGGCAAGCCAGTGCAGCATGCGCTCGCCCTCGGACAGGCTGCTGTGCAGGGTGGCCAGCATCACGCCGGGAAAGCGCGCGCGGATATTGCCTTCCAGCTGGGGCGTGAGGTTAATTTCCGGCACCAGGATCAGGATCTGCGCCGCTTGCTCGCGCGCCAGCACCTGGGCGCAGGCCTGCAGATAGACTTCGGTCTTGCCGCTGCCCGTCACGCCGTACAGCAGGGTCGGCTTGAAGCCCTGCGCGCCGCCGATGGCATCGGCCGCTTCCTGCTGGGCAGGGTTGAGCGGCGGCATGTTCAGCGGCCTGCCGTCATGTGCGTCGACCACTTTGGCCAGCTTCTTGATGGCGCGGTCGAGCGCCACGGTGGTCAGCACCCGCAGGTTCTTCGGCAAGCCCGGCAGCGCCACTTCGCCGAGCGGGCGCTGGTAGTAATCGGCGGCAAACGCGGCCAGCGCCAGCCATTGCGCCGACAAGGGGCCCAGCTGGCTGCGCACGGCCAGCACATCTTTCATTTTTGCATCGGGCACGTCGGTGCTGTCAGCCAAGCCGACGATCAGGCCCATCACTTCGCGCCGGCCGAACGGCACCAGCGCCAGCTGGCCGATCTGCGGCAGCGGCGCGTCGTCGCTGCTCCAGCGATAGTCGAACAGGGCGTTGAGCGGGGTATCGAGCGCGATTTTCAGGATGCACTGCGCCATGGGTGTTGCCTATTCCAGTTGATTAACAGCGTAACGGCGCGGCAGGCGCACAGCCGGCCATGATACTTGGTCTCGCCCGTAAAGCAGAATCTGCCTGAAGATAATTCTGTGGATAACTTTGTGGACAAAGCAAAATTAACTTTCAAAATACGCACTGCATACAATGCCAATCGCCGTCAAGAGCGCGCGTTAAATAAATTATCTGTTTAAAATCAATGGCTTGAAAAACACAGCCCGGCAGTACTGAAATGGCAGGCTTAACTCGGCAGCTGTGCATAACTGAGCTATTTCAGGTCTTGTTTCTGGGCGTTAATCATGATTGGCATGATGCACATCAAAGCGCTTTCCCTGAAATCAGCGCAAATAAATCGCCCACCGGGCACAGGCCGCTACCGGTGCGATGGCAAGGCCGGACTAGCCGAATCATCATGCACTGCACCATGCATCTCAGGTAAAACCTGCACAGTGCCGCTAAGTCCCGGATAACAAAATACTTTTCATTTTTATCCACAGAATCTGTTGATAACTTTGTGGACAATGACGGAACAACGGCCCCTGCTGAGGGAACAACCTTGCCGGATACCGCCAGGCCGCCTGCGGAAAGCGATTTTTATCCCTTAAAAATCAATTACTTGCGACGTGCTCCGGGGCATGACTTTTCAACTGCCTGTTATTTCCGCAGCAAAAAAAATTGTGCATAAGTCGGTTTTCATGCTGCAGCTGCGCCAACAAAAAAGGCAGGCTTCCTGTGGAAAACCTGCCTTTGGAACGCCGGCGACAGCACCGGCGGACGCGATTTACTTGCCGGCGCGCAGGGCGCGGCTCTGGCTGTGCACGGCTTCCACCATGGCTTCCACCGATTCCGGCGGGGTGAACTGGGAAATGCCATGACCGAGGTTGAACACGTGACCGGTGCCTTCCGACGGCGCGCCAAAGGCGTTCAGGACCTTGGCCACTTCGGCACGAATCTGCTCCGGGCTGGCGAACAGGATGGCCGGGTCCAGATTGCCCTGCAGACCGACTTTATGGCCGACCAGCTGGCGCGCGCGCTCAAGGTTGACGGTCCAGTCCAGGCCGACGGCATCGGCGCCGATATCGGCGATCTGCTCGATCCACTGGCCGCCGCCCTTGGTAAATACGATGGCGGGAATCTTCACGCCATCCTTGTCGCGTTTCAGTTGCGCCACCACCTGCCGCATGTAGGACAGCGAAAATTCCTGGTAGGCGCCATCGGCCAGCGCACCGCCCCAGGAATCGAAAATCATCACGGCTTGCGCGCCGGCATCGATCTGCGCGTTCAGGTACTGCGCCACGGAAGTGGCGTTGATGGCCAGGATGTGGTGCATCAGCTCGGGGCGGTTGTACAGCATCTTCTTGATGGTGTGGAATTCCTTCGAGCCGCCGCCCTCCACCATATAGCAGGCCAAAGTCCACGGGCTGCCGGAAAAGCCGATCAGCGGCACCCGGCCATTGAGTTCGGTGCGGATCTGCGTGACGGCCTTGAAGACGTAGTCGAGCGACTCCAGATCCGGCACTTGCAAGGCCATCACGTCCTGTTCGGTACGCAGCGGACGCTCGAATTTCGGGCCTTCGCCATCGGCAAAATACAGGCCCAGGCCCATTGCGTCGGGTACCGTCAGGATGTCGGAAAACAGGATCGCCGCGTCCAGCGGGAAGCGCGCCAAGGGCTGCAAGGTCACTTCGGTGGCGTAATCGGGATTTTTCGCCAGGCCCAGGAAGGAACCGGCCCGCTCGCGCGTGGCGCGGTATTCGGGCAGGTAGCGGCCGGCCTGGCGCATCAGCCAGACAGGGGTATGCTCGGTCGGCTGGCGCAGCAGGGCGCGCAAAAAGGTGTCGTTCTGGAGCGGAGCAAATTGTGGCATGGCAGGCAATCTAGCTTTGGGGAAGCGGTATTATCGCACCCAATCGGCGCCAACTCATTGATTCCGGTAACGGTTTGCAGCATTTGGCGCGGCTTGGCGCCTTCCTTTATGATGATGCACGCCTGGCGCTTGGCCACCCTATCCACCGAACGGAGTTCCGCATGACTTTGACCACTACCTCCCCCGTGATCCCCTACGGCGCCTGGCCTTCGCCGATCAGCGCCGCCATTGTCGCGGCCGGCGCTTCGCCGCTGACGCAGCTGGCGCTGGGCGGTGCGGACGGCGGCGATGTGTACTGGCTGGCGGGGCGCGCCAGCGAAGCGGGCCGCAACACCCTGCTGCGCCAGCGCGGCGCGCGCGTCGACGATGTCACGCCAGCGCCGTTCAATGTGCGCACCCGCGTGCATGAATACGGCGGCGGCGCGTATGTGATCGACGGCGACAACGTCTATTTTTCGCATTTTATCGATAATCGCCTGTACCGCGTCGAGGGCGACGCCGCGCCGGAAGCGTTCGGCACCGGCGGCAACACGCGTTATGCCGACTTTGTGGTCGACCGCGACCGCGCACGCCTGATCACGGTGCGCGAACAGCATCCGGCGGAAGGCCATGCCCATCCCGACAATACCCTGGCGGCGGTCGGCTTCGACGGCACCGAAACGGTATTGGCGCAGGGCCACGATTTTTATGCCGCGCCGCGTTTGTCGCCGGACGGCAAGCAGCTGGCCTGGATCACCTGGGACCATCCGCGCCTGCCGTGGCAGGGCACGGAACTGTGGCTGGCAGAGGTAGCGGCCGATGGCAGCCTGGGCGCGCCGCGCCTGGTGGCGGGCAGCGCCAGTGAATCGATTTGCCAGCCGGAATGGTCGCCCGCCGGCGTCTTGCATTTTGTATCGGACCGCAGCGGCTGGTGGAATCTGTACCGCCTGCACGGCGGCAAGGTCGAAGCGCTGTGCCCGATGGAAGCCGAATTTGCCACGCCGCACTGGACCTTTGGCGGCAGCCTGTACGGTTTTGTGTCAGATGATGAACTGATCTGCTCGTATATCGTGCAGGGCGTCAGTCACCTGGCCCGCCTGACGGTGGGCGCCGCCAGGCTGGAAGCGTTGCCGCATCCCTACCAGGAAATCCGCGAACTGCGGGTCGGCCCCGGCTATGTGGCCTTGCTGGGCGGCAGCCCCACCATCGCGCTGGAACTGGCACGCATCGATTTGTCGAACAATGAACTGGAAGTGCTGGCCCAATCGATCACCGAACTGCCCGCGCTCGATTATTTGTCGGTGCCGCGCAGCATCAGCTACCCGACTACCGGCGGCCGCACGGCGCACGCGTTTTTCTATCCACCGGTGAACGCCGACGCGCAGGCGCCGCAAGGCACGCTGCCACCGGTGATCGTCATCAGCCATGGCGGCCCGACCAGCATGGCCAGCAATACATTAAAACTGGCGACGCAGTACTGGACCAGCCGCGGCATCGGCGTGCTCGACGTCAACTATGGCGGCAGCAGCGGCTTTGGCCGCGCCTACCGCGACGCGCTGCGCGGCCAGTGGGGCATCGTCGACGTGGATGACTGCATCGCCGGCGCGCGCTACCTGGTGGCGCAGGGCCTGGCCGACGGCGAGCGCCTGATCATCCGCGGCGGCAGCGCCGGCGGCCTGACCACCCTCTGCGCGCTGACTTTCCACGATGTGTTCAAGGCCGGCGCCAGCTATTATGGCGTGTCGGACCTGAAAGGGCTGGACCTCGATTCGCACAAGTTCGAATCGCACTACAATGACTACCTGATCGCCTCGCAGCCCGAAGCCGAAGCGCTGTACCGGGCCCGTTCGCCGATCCACCACACCGACAAACTGTCGCGGCCGATGATTTTCTTCCAGGGCCTGGACGACAAGGTGGTGCCGCCGCAGCAGTCGCAGCTGATGGTGGATGCTTTAAAGGCGAGCGGCGTGCCGGTCGCCTATGTGCCCCTGGAGGGCGAAGGCCATGGTTTCCGCAAGGCCGAGAATATTATCCGCACCCTGGACGCGGAACTGTATTTTTATCAGCGCGTGTTCCAGCTGGCCACCCCAGGCGGCGAGGCGCCGGTGCAGATCGACAACCTGCCCGCCTGATTTTTATTGATCCCCAACCCGAAAATCCGCATGACCGACCAGCATTTGCTTGAAGAATTCGACGCCCTGGCGCTACCCGAAAAAATGATACTGGCCCTGCTGGCCATTGTCGGCGAGCCGGTCGGCAAACAGGCCGCGTATGAGCACTTGCAGCGCGCCATGATCGTCGATACCGATGGCGCGCCGTTCAAGCAGGCGGGCGTCACCGGCATGCTGCAGAAATTGGCGCGCCAGGCACTGATCAGTGAAGTGGTCGGGCGCGGCTTTGCCTGCGAAGCGAAACTGCGCTGGCCGGCCATGCGCGAGGCGATCGAACACCTGCATTTTCGCGACCTGTGCCACGCCATCGAAACCATCAACCCGGTGCGCCGCAACTGGGACGGTTATGTGGAATTGCGCAGCTACCGGCAAGGCGTGGCGCGCTTGCGCATCGCGCTGTTGCGCAATGACGAGCGCAGCCAGGTGGCAAGCCTGCTGGTGGCCTGCATGGCCTGCTACGAAGCGCAGCAGCTGCATCCGCTGATCGAGATTTGCGGCCGGCCGTTCGAGCCGGAAATGCTGCCGTATATCGTGCCGCAGCTGCAGGACGAGATCCTGGCCGTGCTGCTGGCCAACGCGCCGCGCGAACCGGCCACGGCGCCGGCCATCCGCGGCTATGCGCGCGCCCATTTCGCGGCGCAGACGGCGGCCGGCGACTGGATTTCCCCTGCGCTGCCGCTGGCCCTGGCCGAAGACGCCATCCTGTGCGGCGAACTGGAGCAGGCGGCCGATTACCTGGCCGGCCAGGAAGGCGCGCAGACGATGTATATCGACAGTACCATCGCCGTGCTGCGCGGCGAGCATGCCCAGGCGCTGGCCGGCTTCGAGGCGGCGCTGAAGGCGCTGCGCAAGGAAAGCGGCAAGCGCAAGCTGCTGTTTACCGGCATCGGCGGCCACCTGTACCTGCTGGCGCTACTGAAAAGCGGCGACGCCAAGCATCTGAAAATAGCCGAGACCTATCTCGATATCGCGGTGCATGTGCAACCCAACCATGACAGCGCCGTGTACCAGCAGCTGCATATGCTGCGCCTGGTGCGCGCCGGCGTGATGCAGGCCGAACTGGTGCAAACGCGCCACTGGGAAACCGCCTTGCAGGCGCAGCTGTTCCAGGGTTTGCTGTACTACTGGCTGTCGCTGCCGCAACTGGCCGAGCGCAAGCCGCAACTGCAGGCGCTGGTGGCGCAAGCGGACGCGGCCGGGTACCAGCTGCTGGCGGCGCAGGCGGCCGGCGTGCTGGGCCTGCTGGGCGACCCGGCCATGGAGCGCCAGGCCACCGCCAAGCGGGCGCAGCATGGCCTGACCGACATGGCGCCGTGGTTCGAGCGCCAGGAAGCGTGGCAGCGCCAGCTGAGCGCGCTGATCAACCTGCAGCCAGCCGCGGCCAGCGAGGCACCGGGAAGTGCCGCGCGGCTGGTGTGGCTGGTGGCGTTCGACGCCCGTTACGGCCTGACGGCGGTGGAGGTGCGCGAGCAGAAGCGCGACGCGCGCGGCGGCTGGAGCAAGGGCCGCGCCATGGGCTTGAAACGCCTGGCCGAAGAGGCGCACGAGCTCGATTTCCTTTCGCCGCACGACGTGCGCGCGGCCGCCAGCATCGTGCCGTTCAAGCAATATTACTCATCGGCGCCACGCCATGAAATCGTGCCCGACAAGGCGGCCCTGCTGCTGGTCGGCCACCCGCTGGTATTCTGGCTCGACGCACCCGACACACGGGTGGAATTACTGGCCGGCGCGCCCGAACTGCTGATCAAGTCGCACGACGGCCAGTTGTGGCTGGGCCTGCAACCACCGGTGCCCGAGGAAGCGGTCGATGTGGTGGTGCTGAAGGAAACCCCGACCCGCTTGCGCGTGGTGCATATCCAGGACGAGCACCGGCGCATCGCCGCCATCGTCGGCCTGGGGCTGTCGGTGCCGCTGCATGCGGAAAAGCAAGTGCTGCAGGCGATCGGCGCCATCTCGTCGATCGTCACGGTGCAGTCCGATATCGGCGGCGGCGTGGCGGACGCCGAAGTGATCACGGCCGACCCGCGCCTGCATATCCACCTGCTGCCCTACAGCCAGGGCCTCAAGATGCAGATCCTGGTGCGCCCGCTGGTCGACAGCGGCGCCTATTATGCCCCCGGCAGCGGCGCCGAAAGCGTGTTTGCCGACGTCGCCGGGCGCGCGGTGCAGGCGCGGCGCGACCTGAATGCCGAGCGCGAAGCGCAGCGCCAGCTGATCGGCAAATGCCTGGCGCTGGAACAGGCCGAGGACGAGCATGGCGAATGGCTGCTGGGCCAGCCGTCGCTATCCTTGCAATTGCTGGTGGAGCTGCAGGAACTCGATCCCGCCGGCCTGGTGCTGGCCTGGCCCGAAGGCGAATCGATGCGCGTGACGAAACGCATCGACAGCGGCCAGATGCGGCTCAAGATCAAAAGTGACAAAGACTGGTTTGCCGCCAGCGGCGAAGTGCGGATCGACGAAGACAAGGTGATGGACCTGCGCGCCCTGCTGGACCTGATGCAAAATAACAAGAGCCGCTTCGTGGCGCTGGGCGACAACCAGTTTTTGGCGCTCAGCGACGAACTGCACCGGCGCCTGTCGGAACTGGCCGCGTATGGCCAAATGCACGAGGATGGCGTGCACATCCATCCGCTGGCCGCCTTTGCGCTGGAAGAGCTGGCCCATGACGCCGGTGGCGTCAACGCCGACAAACTGTGGCGCGAGCACCTGCTGCGCCTGCGCGCGCTGGACGACTTCACGCCGCAACTGCCGTCCACCTTGCAAGCGGACTTGCGCGACTACCAGCTGGCCGGCTTCGAGTGGCTGGCGCGCCTGGCCAACTGGGGCGTGGGCGCCTGCCTGGCCGACGACATGGGCCTCGGCAAAACCTTGCAGGCGCTGGCGCTGATATTGTCGCGCGCACCGAACGGCCCGACCCTGGTGGTGGCGCCCACGTCGGTGTGCATGAACTGGCTGTCCGAAGCGCAGCGCTTCGCGCCGACCTTGCAGCTGAAACTGTTCGGCAGCGGTGACCGCGCCGACATGCTCGACAAGCTGCGGCCGTTCGACCTGGTGGTGACCAGCTATGGCTTGCTGCAGCAGGAAGCGGCGCTGTTTGCCGGCGTGCGCTGGCATACCATCGTGCTTGACGAAGCGCAGGCGATCAAGAATGGCGCCACCAAGCGCTCGCAGGCGGTAATGGCGCTGCAGGGGGACTTTCGCATGGTGGCCAGCGGCACGCCGCTGGAAAACCACCTCGGTGAATTGTGGAATCTGTTTCGCTTCATCAACCCCGGTCTGCTCGGCACGCTGGACCAGTTCAACCTGCGTTTTGCCGGCCCGATCGAAAAAGACCAGGACAAGCGGGCTGCGGCCGGCGCCCGTTTGCGGCTGCGGCGCCTGATCGCACCGTTTATCCTGCGCCGCACCAAGACGCAAGTGCTGTCGGAATTGCCGCCGCGCACGGAGATCGTGCTGGAGGTGCAGCTGTCGCCGCAGGAAACCGCCTTATACGAGTCGCTGCGCCGCGAAGCGCTGGAAAAGCTGGCCATGGTGGAAGGGCCGGCCTCGAAAAAAGCCATCCAGATCCTGGCCGAAATCATGAAGCTGCGCCGCGCCTGCTGCAATCCGCAGCTGGTGGCGCCGGAATTGAAACTGGCCAGCAGCAAGCTGGCGGCGTTTGCCGAGTTGCTGTCGGGCCTGCTGGAAAACCGCCACAAGGTGCTGGTGTTCAGTCAGTTCGTCGACCATCTGACCCTGATCCGCCAGCACCTGGAACAGCATGGCGTGCAGTACCAGTATCTCGACGGCAGTACCACCATGCAGGAGCGCAAGCGCCGCGTCGACGCCTTCCAGGCGGGCGACGGCGAGGTGTTCCTGATCAGCCTGAAGGCGGGCGGCATGGGCATCAACCTGACGGCGGCCGACTACGTGATCCATATGGACCCGTGGTGGAATCCGGCGGTGGAAGACCAGGCTTCGGACCGCGCCCACCGCATGGGCCAGCTGCGCCCCGTGACGATCTACCGGCTGGTGGCCAAGCACACGATCGAGGAAGGCATCGTCGAATTGCACCAGCACAAGCGCGACCTGGCCGACAGCCTGCTCGAAGGCAGCGACGCGGCCGCGCGCATGTCAGCCCAGGACATGCTGGGCATGCTGCAGGAGGGGCTGAAAAAATAAGGCCGGTGCGAACCACCGGCAAGATTCCATGCGATGATGTTTTTTCCCCGGATTACGATTGCGCCCATGACCGACCCACTCGCCCTCCCCGCCAGCGCCGGCCCGCGCGCCGTCTTTTTGTGCGCCAAGTCCTGGACCGCGTATGCCGGCACCTTCTTGATCGCGGTGCTGCTGTTTTTCGCCGCCCTGCCGCTGGCCTTCAAGTACAACACGCGCGCCGCCTTGATCGTGCTGATCGGTTCGGCGCTGATCATCGGCTACCGCCTGCTGACGATCCGCAGCCATCAGCTGTATTACGACGAGGCGGGCGTCTGGCTCGCTTCCGGCATCTTGCCATGGAAGAAAAAACTGACCGGCGTGGCATGGCGCGACATGGATCAGGCCAGCGCCGAGACCAACTTCTGGAGCTGGCTGTTCCGCTCGTACACGGTGCGCATCAGTGTGCGCACGACCCGGCAAACGGTGATCCATGCCAGCGGCATGGCGCGCGGCAAGCATGCCGTCGACACCATCAATGCGCGCCTGCAGGAGATGCTGCGCCAGCACGCCATCGTCGTCTGATTTCATCTAAAAGTGGCGCAACGCCGGCGATTGATGCTAATCTTTGGGCCGCTACGGCAAGCACAGCAAGACTGTGCAATCGTTGTTTGTTACAGACATTATCAGTTTAATATTTACTGATAGACACAAATAACCAAATAATCAAGAGAATATTTATGATGATAAGAAACAAAGTTGTGCTGGCGGCGTTGATGATGGCGTTCACGCTGTCGCCCGCCACCGCCGCCAAAAAGCCGCAGAAAAACGGCAAGGCCACGACCAGCAGCAGCAAGAAGAAAAGCGTGGGCAAAAAGGCGGCCGTGGTCGGCGCCACCGCCACTACGGCCGCCGCTGCCGCCATCGCCGGCGAAAACAGCCGCGACCGCACCATGAATTACCTGAGCGGCCAGTTCCTGACCAATCTGTGGCGCCTCGATCCGGAAAGCGCGATTTCCGCCGGTAAATATGACGGCGCCGCCAACCTGACCATCCCCGACGCAGCCAACCGCCAGCGCCAGCTGGCATTCATCAATGAATGGCTGGAAAAATTCGGTAAGCTCGATGGCGGCAAGATGTCGGACAAGCAACGCACCGACCTGGCCCTTTTGACCAACAAGCTGCAATCGGACCGCTGGTACCTGACCACCTTCCGCGAATTCGAATGGAATCCGGCCATGTACAACGTGGCCAGCTCGATCGACTTCATCCTCAACACGGAATACGCCGCGCAGCCGCAGCGCCTGCGCACCTTGCTCAAGCGCATCGCCACCGTGCCGCAATACTATATCGCCGCGCGCGCCAGCATTGTCAATCCGACCCGCGAACACACGCAGCTGGCGATCGCCCAGAGCGCCGGCGTGCTGAGCGTGCTCGACGACCTGAACAAGGCGGCGCAGGCGTCGATCCTGACACCGACCGAAAAGCAGCTGTACAACGCGCGCGTCACGGCGGCGCGTACGGCCGTGCAGGGCTATGCCGCCTGGCTGACCGAGCAGGACGCGGCGCTGGCGCAGAACGGCGCGCGCTCCTTCCGCATCGGCAAGGAACTGTATGAGCAGAAGTTCAATTACGATATCCAGGCCAGCGTCAGCGCCGAACAGATGTACCAGAAGGCCCTTGCGGCGCGCGAAAAACTGCTCGAGCACATGGACAGCCTGTCCGACGAGCTGTGGACCAAGACCATGGGCAACGTCGCCAAGCCGCAGGACCGCACTGACAAGATCGGCATGGTGATCGACAAGCTGTCCAGCAATCACGTGGCGCCGGCCGACTTCGTGCCGGAAATACGCCGCCAGATCCCGCAGCTGCAGGAATGGGTCACCAGCCACAACCTGCTGACGATGGACCCGCAAAAGCCGCTGGTGGTGCGTGAAACGCCGCCGTACCAGCGCGGCGTGGCCGGCGCCAGCATCGAGGCACCGGGCCCGTACCGCCCGCAGGACCGCACCTATTACAACGTGACGCCGCTCGACGGCGAAACGCCGGAACAGGCGGAAAGCAGCTTGCGCGAATATAACCACTGGATCTTGCAGATCCTCAATATCCACGAAGCCATCCCCGGCCATTACACGCAGCTGGTGTATGCCAACAAGTCGCCGTCGCTGATCAAGGCGATCTTCGGCAACGGCGCCATGGTCGAAGGCTGGGCCGTGTATGGCGAGCGCATGATGCTCGAATCGGGCTACGGCAACAATGAAGCGGAAATGTGGCTGATGTATTCGAAGTGGAACTTGCGCAGCGTCACCAACACCATCCTCGATTACAGCGTGCACGTGCTGGGCATGACGGAAGCGCAGGCGCTCGACCTGCTGACGCGCCAGGCCTTCCAGACCAGGCGCGAAGCGACGGAAAAGTGGCGCCGCGTGCAATTGAGCTCGGTTCAACTGACCAGCTACTTCAGCGGCTACAGCGAAATCATGGATTTGCGCGAACAGCGCAAGCAGGCACTGGGCAGCCGCTTCGTGCTGAAGGATTTCCATGAGCAATTCCTCAGCTACGGCAGCGCGCCGGTCAAGGTGATCAAGGAACTGATGCAGTAAGCTATACCTTGCCAGCATCCAGCAGGGCGCCCGCCGAGGGCGCCTTTTTTATTGATTTGCGCTGCCACAAACCACTGACTCACCATTGGCGTAGGCTGATTGACAGGCCAATCTGGCTGTTCCACTGGCTGGCATTTGCCGCATTTTCTGCTAGGCTTGGATCAAGGAGTGATGATGCATATGCCGATCCAGTTCGATACCCTCGATTACGCCAAACGCCTCGCCTCGTCCGGCGTGCCCACCGTGCAGGCGGAAGCCCACGCCACTGCCCTCGGTGAGGTGCTGGGCGGCGCCGTCGTCGGGCCTGGCGAACTGGCGGCCGTCGAACGCAATGTGCTGGGCGAAATCAAGCTGGTGCGGCAGGAGATGACACAGCTGGAACAGAAAATCGATCACCGGTTCAATGTGTTTGAACAGAAAATCGACGCCCGCTTCGATACCGGGGAGCAAAAAATCAACGTCCGCTTCGACGCATGGGAACAGAAAATCAACGCCCGCTTCGATGCCTGGGAACAGCGGATCGACAGCCGGGCCAGCATCTCGCAGCAAAGCCTGGATGCCCGGCTCGAGCGCATGGACTTGCGCCATGGCGCCGACATGAAGCATGTCTACTGGATGATGGGCACCCTGATCTTGCTGAGCGTGGGCATACTGAGCCGGCTGGTACTGCAGTAGCGCCTGCGCCGGGCATCAAAAAAGCCGCTGCTTCCCGGGAAGACAGCGGCTTTTTTGCATGGCGCACGGCAAAAGTTCTAGGACACTTCTTCCGGCGCCTGGGTGGCCCTGACAAACATCGGCGCCACCAGCAAGCCCAGTTCGAACAGCAAGCACATCGGGATGGCCAGCGCGAACTGGCTGACGATATCGGGTGGCGTGACGATGGCGGCGATCACGAAGGCGCCAACGATCACGTAAGGGCGGATTTCCTTGAGCTTGGCGATACTTACCAGGCCCATGCGTACCAGGATCACCACCACCACCGGTACTTCGAAGGTGGCGCCAAAGGCCAGGCACATCGACATGACGAAATCGAGGTAGTTTTCAATATCGGGCGTGACCGCGATCGACGACGGTGAAAAATTGCTGATGAAATGAAACACGCGGCCAAATACAAAGAAATAGCAGAAGGCCACGCCGGCCATGAACAGCAGCGAAGACGAGATGACCAGTGGCGCGACCAGCCGCTTTTCATGCGTATACAGGCCGGGGGCGATAAATGCCCACAACTGGTACAGCACCCATGGCAGGGCAACGATAAAGGACAGCACCAGGGTGACCTTCATCGGCACCAGGAACGGCGAAATGACGCCGGTGGCGATCATTTTCGAGCCGGCCGGCAGCGAGGCGATCATCGGTGCGGCGATAAAGTCGTAGATCTGGGCGGGACCGGGCCAATAGAACAGCACCGCGCACACCACCGCGATGCCGATCGAAGCCTTGACCAGGCGGTCGCGCAACTCGACCAGATGCGAGATAAAAGTTTCTTCCACCGGAGATTTGCTACTCATGAGTAAAAAGACGATGGGGAGGAGGCGCTGCGCGGCCTGAAGCGCGCCACGCGGGCCGCGGCCGACTGCACATGCTGCTTGCCGCCATGGCGCTGCTTGTACCAGCCGGGAACGGCGGAATTGCGCACCAGTTTCTTGCGGCGGAACTCGCGCGCCTTGCGCGCCAGGTCGTCCTGGGTGGCGCGCAGCATGGCTTCATGCGCATCGTGGCCGTCGTGGTCCTGCGCCGCATACACGGAGGTATCGCCGCGCCAGGCGTTTTCCACCTCGGCAAGATTGCCGGAAATCGAATTTTCCACGCCATGCATGGATTTCTCCACGCTTTGCTTGACCGAATCGGCCGCCTCCTGCACTTCTTTCTGCAGGTTTTTCAGCTCTTCAAGTTCGATTTCACGCGTGACTTCGGATTTCACCTGATTCAGGTAGCGCTGTGCCCGGCCATACAAGGTACCGGCCATGCGCGCCACCTTCGGCAGCTTTTCCGGACCGATGACGATCAGCGCCACCACGCCAATGATGGCGATTTTAGAGAGACCGAGATCGATCATAAGCGTCCAAGTGCTTCAAACGGGCAAGGCACAAGCCCCGCCACGCCATCAGAACTTGCTTTTCTCTTTCGTGTCGACGTCGATCGTGCTTTTATCGGCTACCTGCGATGGCGGCACGGGAGGGGTGTTCGCCGGCGGTTTTTCATCGTCGCCCTTGACGCCATCCTTGAATCCTTTGACGGCCTTGCCGATATCACCGCCCATATTGCCCAGTTTCTTGGTGCCAAAGACCAGCATCACGATCACCAGGACGATCAGCCAGTGCCAAATACTCAATGAACCCATCACATTCTCCTTGCGGGACAGCGCCCGAGTAGCGTCAACCAATGCGGATAGTATACACGCGAACCTTGCCGGTTGCGTAAAGTCAGTGCTGGCCGCGCCACGGACGCGGGCCGCCATACACGTGCATGTGCAGGTGGTACACCTCCTGGCCACCGTCCGGACCGCTGTTGATCAGGGTCTTGAAGCCGCCCGAGGGCACGCCATCGGCGTCCATGCTGACGGCGCAGCCGAATTCGGCCGCCAGCTTCGGCGCCAGGCGCAGCAGCTGGCCCAGCACCTCCACATGGCTGTCGTCGCAATCGGACAGGGTCGCCACATGGCGTTTCGGGATCAACAGCAGATGCACGGGTGCGGCCGGGTTGATGTCTTTAAAGGCCAGCAAGTCGTCGTCCTCGTACACGATGGTCGACGGAATCTGTTTTGCGGCGATCTTGCAGAAAATACAGTTATCCACGCAGGCTCCAGGGTTGGTCAGTGTTTGTCCGCTTCGCCGGCGTCGCGCAGCTCATCCTTGCGCGCGGCTTTTTCCTCGAGGCCGGACAGGCCTTCGCGGCGCGCCAGTTCATCGAGCACCTGCTGCGGCGTCAAATCGAACTGCGCCAGCATGACCAGCGAATGAAACCACAGGTCGGCGCATTCGTACAGCACTTTGGACGGATCGTTGTCGCGCCGCGCATCCTTGGCGGCCATCACGGTTTCCGTCGCTTCTTCACCGATTTTTTTCAGGATCGCATCGTCGCCCTTGGCAAACAGGCGCGCCACGTAGGAGGTGGCCGGGTCGCCGCCATTGGCCAGCTTGCGCGATTCGATCACGGCGGCCAGGCGTTTCAGGGTTTCACTCATTTGTTCTTCGTGTGGGCGTAAATGGTTTCGGGATCTTGCAGCACCGGCTCGGTGATCTGCCATTCGCCGGTCTTCTCGTCGCCTTCGAACTTCTGGAAGAAGCAGGAATGGCGGCCGGTATGGCAGGCGATGCCGCCGGTCTGCTCGATTTTCAGCAAGACCACGTCTTCATCGCAATCGAGGCGGATTTCCAGCACCTTTTGCGTGTGGCCCGATTCCTCGCCCTTGTGCCACAATTTTTTACGCGAACGGCTCCAGTAGACGGCCTCGCCCAGCTCCACCGTGCGCGCCAGCGCGTCGCGGTTCATCCAGGCGAACATCAGCACATCGTTGCTGCCCGCTTCCTGCGCGATCACGGGCACCAGGCCGTGTTCATCCCATTTGACCTTTTTCAGCCACTTTGCATTGCTTGCAACCATCGTTCCGTTCTGCATGTTATCTCTGTCCTTTTAAACCAGGCGCATCGGAATGCCCTGCTGCGCCATGAAACGCTTGGCTTCCTGCACCGTGTGCTGGCCATAGTGGAAGATGCTGGCGGCCAGCACCGCATCGGCGCGGCCCAGCTTGATGCCGTCGGCCAGGTCCTGCAAGCCGCCGACGCCGCCCGAGGCGATCACCGGGATGCTGACGGCGTCGGACACGCCGCGCGTCAGGCCCAGATCGAAGCCGATCTTGGTGCCGTCGCGGTCCATGCTGGTGAGCAAAATTTCACCGGCGCCCAAGCTCTCCATCTTGCGCGCCCAGTCGAACGCGTCCAGGCCGGTGGCGTTGCGCCCGCCATGGGTAAATACTTCCCACTTGCCGGGCGCGACCTGCTTGGCGTCGATCGCCACCACGATGCACTGCGAGCCATGTTTTTGCGACGCTTCGTACACCAGTTGCGGATTGGTCACGGCCGAGGTGTTGATGCTGACCTTGTCGGCACCCGCATTGAGCAGGCGGCGCACGTCGTCGACCACGCGCACGCCACCGCCGACGGTCAGCGGAATGAAGACCTGCGAGGCGACCGCTTCGATGATGTCGAAGATCAGGCCGCGGTTGTCGCTCGATGCCGTGATGTCGAGGAAGGTGATTTCGTCGGCGCCCTGCTCGTCATAGCGGCGCGCGATTTCCACCGGGTCGCCGGCGTCGCGCAGTTCGGTAAAATTGACGCCCTTGACGACGCGGCCATTGGTCACGTCCAGGCAGGGGATGATTCGTTTTGCAAGCATGATTAATCCAGATTGTCGCCACAAGAAAACCGGGGCATCCGCGCCCCGGCGATGCTGCTTTATGCCTCAGTGTCAGCGTCCGTGTCAGGCTCGATGTCGCCGCTCAGCTCGTCGGCGCGCAGTTGCGCCGAGGCCAGGTCGATCGTGCCTTCGTAGATCGAACGGCCGCAGATCACGCCTTCGATGCCTTCGTCCTGCACCGCGCACAGCGCTTCGACGTCGCCCAGGTTGTGCAGGCCGCCCGACGCGATCACGGGAATCTTGACCGCTTGCGCCAGCTTGACGGTGGCCTCGATATTGATGCCGCCCATCATGCCGTCGCGGCCGATATCGGTGTAGATGATCGATTCGACGCCATAGGCTTCGAATTTTTTCGCCAGGTCGATCACTTCATGGCCCGACATCTTGCTCCAGCCATCGGTGGCCACTTTGCCGTCCTTGGCATCCAGGCCGACGATGATATGGCCGGGGAAGGCGCCACAGGCGTCATGCAGGAAGCCCGGGCTTTTCACGGCCGCGGTGCCGATGATGATGTAGCTGATACCGGCGTCCAGGTAGCGCTCGATGGTGTCGAGGTCGCGGATGCCGCCGCCCAGCTGCACCGGGATTTCGTCGATATCGTGTTCCAGCGCGAAATCTTGCACGGCTTTCAGGATCGCCTTGACGGCGCCTTCATTTTTCGGTTTGCCGGCAAATGCGCCGTTCAGGTCGACCAGATGCAGCCGCCGCGCGCCTTGCATCAGCCAATGGCGGGCCATTTCGGCCGGGTCTTCGGAAAATACGGTGGCAAGTTCCATATCGCCTTGTTTCAGGCGTACGCAGTGACCGTCTTTCAGGTCGATGGCGGGAATAAGCAGCATGGTCAGTGTGGTTTAAGGTGAGTGAGAAGCAAAAGGTTCCGGGAAAGAACGGTCAGGGTTGCCAGTGAACGAAGTTCTGGTACAGCTGCAAACCAGCGGCAGCACTTTTTTCAGGGTGGAACTGGGTAGCGAAAATATTATCACGGGCGACGGCGCACGCGAACGGCTTGCCGTAGATAGTCTGGCCGACCGTGTGTGCGGCCTCTTGAGGCTGAGCAAAATAGCTGTGCACAAAGTAGAAATAAGCCTCGTCGGCGATGCCGTCCCACAAGGCATGTGACGCCGTTTGCCTGACTTGGTTCCAGCCCATCTGCGGCACCTTGAAGCGCGAGCCGTCTTCCTGCAACTGGCCGTCGAGCTGGAAACGCACGACTTTGCCCGGCAACAAGCCCAGGCCGGCCGCGTCGCCCTCTTCGCTACCGTCGAACAGCATCTGTTCGCCGATGCACACGCCCAGCACCGGCTTGCTGTCGGCCGCGCGCAGCAGCGCTTCCATCACGCCCGATTCGCGCAGGCTGCGCATGCAGTCGGGCATCGCGCCCTGGCCCGGCAGCACGATGCGGTCGGCGCTGTCGATATCGGCCGCCAGGCCCGAAATGCGCACGTCCGCTTCCGGCGCCACCGCGCGCAGCGCCTGCGCCACCGAGCGCAGGTTGCCCATGCCGTAATCCACCACCACAATTTTATTCATGTGTTTTATTCAGTCTGAAAATCTGTGAAGACGATGCAAGGCCGGCGCTTACAGGCTGCCCTTGGTCGACGGAATGATGCCGGCCGCGCGCTCGTCGAGCTCGGCGGCCATGCGCAGGGCGCGGCCAAAGGCCTTGAACACGGTTTCGCACTGATGGTGGGCATTGGTTCCGCGCAAATTGTCGATATGCAAGGTCACGCCCGCGTGGTTGACGAAGCCGCGGAAAAATTCCAGGGTCAGGTCGACGTCGAAGCCGGCGATCATCGCGCGCGTAAATGGAATATGGTATTCGATGCCCGGGCGGCCCGAAAAATCGAGCACCACGCGCGACAGCGCTTCGTCCAGCGGCACATAGGCGTGGCCGTAGCGGCGGATGCCCTTCTTGTCGCCGATGGCCTTGGCCACCGCCATGCCCAGGGTGATGCCGACGTCTTCCACCGTATGGTGGTTGTCGATATGCACGTCGCCCGTCGCGGTGATATCGAGGTCGATCAAGCCGTGGCGGGCGATCTGATCCAGCATATGGTCGAGGAAGGGCACGCCGGTGTCCAGCTTTTGCTGGCCGGTGCCGTCGAGGTTGATGGCGACGCGAACTTGCGTCTCATTGGTGTTGCGCGTGATGTCTGCGGTGCGGTTCATGAGGGGACTCTGGCGATGGGCTAAACGAGGGATGCCTTGAAGGCATCGTAAAAAAGGGCGTTTTCTTCGGGGGTGCTGACGCTGATACGCAGGCAGTTGGCCAGCACAGCATGCATTTTACTCATATTTTTGATTAAAACCCGGTGGGCAAGCAGTTTTGCGCAAACATCGTCGGCGTCAGCCACACGAATCAAGAGAAAATTTGCCTTCGAGGGAAAGACTGTGACGCCAGGCAAGGCTGCCAGCTGCTCCGCCAGCGTATCGCGCGCACGGTTCAGCAAGCCGGCCTGGACATTGAGCACGTCGAGGTGGTCCAGCGCGAACTCGGCTGCAGCCTGGGTCAGGATGTTTACGTTATACGGCGGGCGCACTTTCTCGAACTGCTCCAGCAGGGCTGGTGCGGCCGACATGTAACCGAGGCGGATGCCGGCCAGGCCCAGCTTCGAGACGGTGCGCATCACCACCAGGTTGGCAAACTCGGGCAGGCGACCCATGAAGCTTTGCTGGGCGAACGGTTCATACGCTTCGTCGACCACCGCGATGCCGGTGCTGCCCAAGGCGGCGATAATGCGCTCGATATCGGCGGTGGCGAACAGATTGCCGGTCGGGTTGTTCGGATAGGCCAGGAATACCAGTGTCGGACGATGCTGCGCGATGGCCGCCAGCATGGCGTCCAGGTCGAGCGTGAAATCGTCGTTCAATGGCACGCCGACAAAGTCCATGCCGGCCAGCTGCGCCGAGCGCGCATACATCACGAAACCGGGCACCGGTGCCAGCAGCACGGCACGCCGCTCCTGGCTGGCGCAGGCCATCGCCAGCATCGAGATCAGTTCATCGGAACCATTGCCCAAAATCACATCGTAACCGGCAGGCACACCCAGCTTGCCGCAGATGGCCGCCTTCAGGCTGGCGTACGACGGCGGATAGCGGTTCAGCACGGCGCCAGCCAGGCGCAGGCCCAGTTCGTCGCGCAGCTGTTGTGGCAGCAGATACGGGTTTTCCATCGCATCGAGTTTGAGATAGCCGCTGGCGTCGGGGACGTGATAGGTGCCGATGGCCTGCACGTCAGGGCGTACCGTGTTGTTGATTAACTGATCGAGGAAAGACATGCTGCAAACACTCCTGACATGAATGAATTTAGACGGCGGCGTCTTCCGGCACGGCGGCGCGGCGGGGTTTCCTGGCGGCCGGCTTCTTGGCGGCCGGCTTGCTGGCGGCTTTCTTTTTCGCCGGCGCAGGCGCTGCCGCATCTGGCTCCTGCGCCAGCGCCGCCAGCCGCTGTTCGATAATGGCGCAGTAATCGGGGTTCAGTTCAAAACCGACGAAATCGCGCCCGCAGCGTTTTGCCGCCAGCGCCGTGGTGCCGCTGCCCATGAACAGGTCGAGCACCACACCACCGGGCGGGCACGACGCTTTGACCATGCGCTCGATGATTTCGAGCGGCTTCTGGGTCGGGTGGTCGGCCCGCTCCGGATGCTCCTTGTGCAGCCGCGACACGCTCCACAAATCCTTCGGGTTGTAGCCCACTTCCAGCCACTTGGCGCCGATGAAGATCGAGCGCGAGCGGGCCTTTTTGGTCGCCGCGTCATACGCGATGCGCACCGCGTCGAGGTCAAAGTAGTAATCCTTGCGCTTGACGAAAAAGCCGATCGTGTCGTGCACCGAGGAAAAGCTGCGCACGCTGCCGCCCATCGACGGCACGCGGCGGTCCCAGATGATTTCATTCATCATCGCCATGCGCTGTTTCAGCATCACGAAGATCTCGGGCGAAAAGCGCCAGGTGGTGAAAATATACAGGCTGCCGTTGGCTTTCAGCTTGGGCAGCGCCGCATCGATCCACTGCTCGGTCCAGCGCAAATAATCCGCCACCGTCTGCTGGTCCGAGGCATTGCCGTAGTCCTTGCCCAGGTTGTACGGCGGATCGGTCAGGATCAGGTCGACCGCGCCATCGGGAATGCGCGCCAGCCCGGCCAGCGCGTCTTCGCACCAGACCCGGTTGATCCAGTCCTGCGCTGGCGCCGGCGATATCATTGCGGTTTCAGGCGCAGTTCGGCGCTGCGCGCGTGCGCCTGCAAGCCTTCGCCATAGGCCAGGGTGGCGGCGACCTTGCCCAGGGTTTGCGCACCGGCTTCGCTGACGTGAATGATCGACGAGCGCTTCTGGAAGTCGTACACGCCCAGCGGCGACGAGAAACGCGCCGTGCGCGAAGTCGGCAGCACGTGGTTGGGACCGCAGCAATAGTCGCCCAGCGATTCGGACGAAAAACGGCCGAGGAACATGGCGCCCGCATGGCGGATCTGATCGGCCCACTGCCATGGATTTTCCGCCGAGATTTCCAGGTGCTCGGCGGCGATGCTGTTGGCGATCGCGCACGCTTCGTCCATGTCGCGCACCTTGATCAGCGCCCCCCTGTCCTGCAGCGAGGTGCTGATGGTGGCCTGGCGCGGCATGGTCGGCAGCAGCCTGGCGATGCTTTCCTCGACGCGGGCGATGTAGTCGGCGTCCGGGCACAGCAGGATCGCCTGCGCCAATTCGTCGTGCTCGGCCTGCGAAAACAGGTCCATCGCCACCCAGTCCGGGTCGGTGGTGCCGTCGCACAGCACCAGGATTTCCGACGGGCCGGCGATCATGTCGATGCCGACAATGCCGAACACGCGGCGCTTGGCGGCGGCCACATAGGCGTTGCCGGGGCCGACGATTTTATCGACGGCGGCAATCGTGCGGGTGCCATAGGCCAGCGCGCCCACCGCCTGCGCGCCGCCGATGGTGATCACGCGCGTCACGCCGGCAATCGCGGCGGCGGCCAGCACCATCTGGTTCTTGATGCCATCGGGGGTCGGCACCACCATGATGATCTCGGCCACCCCCGCCACATGGGCGGGAATCGCATTCATCAGCACCGACGACGGATACGCGGCCTTGCCACCCGGCACGTAAATGCCGACCCGGTCCAGCGGGGTGATCTTCTGGCCCAGCACCGTGCCGTCGGGCTCGGTATACGTAAAACCTTTCAGCTCGTCGCGCTGGCGTTCGTGGAACACGCGGATGCGCTGCGCGGCGACCTGCAGCGCTTCGCGCTGGGCCGACGGCAAGCCGTTCAGGGCCGACTGCAGCTCGGCTTGCGAGATGTCGAAGGCCGCCATTTCGGCCGCGCCGCCATGCGGGATGCGGTCGAAACGGTTGGTGTATTCCAGCACGGCGGCGTCGCCGCGCGTTTTCACGTCGGCCAGGATTTTCGTGACCGACGTTTCAATCGCTTCATCGGTACCCGCTTCGAACGCCAGCAGCGTGTCGAGCGACTGTTGAAAGCCATCCTGGCTTGAATCGAGCTTGCGTATCTGTATCGGCATGATGATTTCCTGCTTGATTACTTTGACTGTGACGCGCGTTCAAACGCCTCGATGATCGGCTGCAGGCGCGCGCGCTTGAGCTTCAAGGCCGCCTGGTTGACCACCAGGCGCGACGAGATTTCCATGATGTGTTCGACTTCCACCAGGTTGTTCGCGCGCAGCGTGCTGCCGGTGCTCACCAGATCAACGATGGCGTCGGACAGGCCGACCAGCGGCGCCAGTTCCATCGAACCATACAGCTTGATCAGGTCGACGTGCACGCCCTTGGCGGCGAAGTGCTCGCGCGCCGTGTGCACGAACTTGGTGGCCACGCGCAGGCGCGCGCCCTGGTGCACGGCTTTTTCGTAGTCGAAGCCGGCCTGCACCGCGACCGACATGCGGCAGGCGGCGATATTCAGGTCGATCGGCTGGTACAGGCCTTCGCCGCCGTGTTCCAGCAGCACGTCCTTGCCGGCCACGCCGAAGTCGGCCGCGCCATACTGCACATAGGTCGGCACGTCGCTGGCGCGCACGATAATCACGCGCACGTTCGGGTCGTTGGTCGGCAGAATCAGCTTGCGCGAGGTTTCCGGGTTTTCCAGCACGCGGATGCCGGCCGCTTCCAGCAGCGGCATGGTGTCGTCGAAAATGCGGCCCTTGGACAGCGCCAGGATCAGCTGCGAGTCGTTGTTCAAACCATTCATGTTCTTGTCTTCTTTATTTGATGCGCACGATGTTCGCGCCGACCGCCGACAGTTTCACTTCCATGCGGTCGTAGCCGCGGTCGAGGTGATAGATGCGGTCGATCAGGGTTTCGCCATCGGCGGCCAGGGCCGCGATCACCAAGGATGCCGAAGCGCGCAGGTCGGTCGCCATCACGGGCGCGCCGCGCAACTGCTTGACGCCGGCGATAATGGCCGTATTGCCTTCGATGGTGATATCGGCGCCCAGGCGGTTCATTTCCTGCACGTGCATGAAGCGGTTTTCAAAGATGGTTTCGGTGACGCGGCTGGCGCCATTGGCGATCGTGTTGACGGCCATGAACTGCGCCTGCATGTCGGTCGGGAAACCCGGGTATTCGGTGGTGCGGAAACTCACCGGGTTCGGACGGGCCGACATTTCGGCGCGGATCCAGTCGGCGCCAAAGGTCATCGTCAGGCCCATCGCGCGCAATTTGTCGAGCGCCGAATCGAGGATGTCGGTGCGCACATTGCGCAGGGTGATGTCGCCGCCGGTGGCCGCCACCGCGCACAAAAAAGTACCGGTTTCGATACGGTCGGCAATCACCGCGTGGGCCGCGCCATGCAGTTCGGCCACGCCCTGGATCACCAGGCGGCTGGTGCCGATGCCGTCGATCTTCGCGCCCATCGCCACCAGCAGGTTGGCCAGGTCGGTCACTTCCGGCTCGCAGGCGGCGTTTTCCAGGATGGTTTCGCCGTCGGCCAGGGTGGCGGCCATCAGCAGGTTTTCGGTGCCGGTGACGGTGATCATGTCGGTGACGATGCGCGCGCCCTTGAGCTTGGCGCACTTGGCGTAGATATAGCCCGCTTCGATGCGGATCTCGGCGCCCAGCGCTTCGAGGCCCTTGATGTGCTGGTCGACCGGACGCGAACCGATGGCGCAGCCGCCCGGCAGCGACACTTTCGCTTCGCCGAAGCGCGCCAGCAGCGGGCCCAGCACCAGGATCGAGGCGCGCATGGTTTTCACCAGGTCATACGGCGCTTCCAGGCTGGTGATGGCGCTGCCGTTGAGCACCACGCGGTCGCCGTCCTGCGACACTTTCAAGCCCGTCTGGCCCAGCAGTTTGAGCATGGTGGCGACGTCGTGCAGGTGCGGCACGTTCGACAATTCCAGGTCGCCGGCGGTCAACAGCCCAGCGCACAGGATAGGCAGCGCGGCATTTTTCGCGCCGGAGATGGCGATGTCGCCGTTCAGGCGGTTGCCGCCGTTGATCAGGAGCTTGTCCATGGCTTATCCTTGGTATTCTTCAGGTGTCAGGGTTTTCATCGACAGCGCGTGGATTTCTTCGCGCATGCGGTCGCCCAGCGCCGCATAGACGATCTGGTGGCGCTGAATCAGGCGCTTGCCGGCAAACGCGGGCGAGACGATGATGGCCTGGAAGTGCTGGCCGTCGCCCTCCACTTCGAGGTGGGTGCATTCGAGGCCGGCTTGCAGGTAGCCGTGGATCAGTTCTGGCGTAGTGGTCACGATAAGTCCTTGGAGATTTGAATTGGGTCGTAAATGGTATTAATGACGCAGGCGGTAGCCGCTTTTCAGCAGGCGGATCGAGGCGAACGCCAGGATCACAAGGAAACCGGCGACGATCGACACGCTCAACCACGGATTGACGTCGGAGGTGCCGAAGAAGCCGTAGCGGAAGCCGTCGATCATGTAGAAGAAGGGGTTCAGGTGCGACACCGTCTGCCACAGCGGGGGCAGCGAGTGGATCGAATAGAACACGCCCGACAGGAACGTGGCCGGCACGATCAGGAAGTTCTGGAACGCCGCCAGCTGGTCGAATTTCTCGGCCCAGATACCGGCGATCAGGCCCATGGTGCCCAGCAGGGCGGCGCCCAGAAAGGCAAACACGATGATCCACAAGGGCGCCACGAACGACAGGTCGGCGAACCAGCAGGTGATGGCGAATACGCCGAAACCCACCGCCAGGCCGCGCGCCACCGAAGCGAGTACATACGCCGAAAAGATTTCCCAGTGCGACAAGGGGGTCAGCAGCACGAACACCAGGTTGCCGGTGATCTTCGACTGGATCAGCGAGGACGAGGAGTTGGCGAACGCGTTTTGCAGCACGCTCATCATCACCAGGCCGGGAATCAGAAAGGCGGTGTAGCTGACGCCGGGACTCGGTTCCACCCGGCCGTCGAGCACATGGCCGAACACCAGCAGGTACAGCATCGAGGTCAGCACGGGGGCGGCCACGGTTTGCGTCGCCACTTTCCAGAAGCGCAGGGTCTCTTTATAGACGAGGGTGCGAAAGCCTGACGACATCATACGGTACCTTTATCCATGATCTGCAAGAAGATATCTTCCAGGTCAGCTTGTTGCAATTGCATTTCATCGATCACGGCGCCCGACTCGCGCAGGCGGGCCAGTATCTGTTCGACTTCGCTGTAGTCGTTCACGCGCAGGCTGAACTTGTTCGGCGCCTGCTGCTCTTCGGGGTGCAGCACCAGGTGGCGCAGATCGGCCGGCAGGCTGCCGTGCAGCAGGTGCACCTGCAGCTGCGAGCCGGCGATGCGGCGGATCAGCGCCGACATGGTGTCGAGCGCCACCACCTTGCCGCTTTTCAGCATCGCCACGCGCTGGCACATGGCTTGCGCCTCTTCCAGGTAGTGGGTGGTCAGCACCACCGTGTGGCCGCCTTCGCGGTTCAGGCGCGAGATGAATTTCCACAAGGTCTGGCGCAGCTCCACGTCGACGCCGGCGGTCGGCTCGTCGAGCACGATCACCGGCGGCTTGTGCACCAGCGCCTGGGCCACCAGCACGCGGCGCTTCATGCCGCCCGACAGCGCGCGCATATTGGTGTCGGCCTTGCCGGTCAGGTCGAGGTTTTCCATTACCTCGTCGATCCACTTGTCGTTGTTCGGCAGGCCGAAGTAACCGGACTGCAGGCGCAGGGTTTCGCGCACCGTGAAGAAGGGATCGAACACCAGTTCCTGCGGCACCACGCCGACGCTGCGGCGGGCATTGCGGAAGTCCTTGACCACGTCGTGGCCCTGGATGGCGACGCTGCCGGCGTCCGGCCGTATCAGGCCGGCGATGATGGAAATGAGAGTGGTCTTGCCGGCGCCGTTGGGACCGAGCAGGCCGAAAAATTCGCCCTCCTCGATCGCCAGCGAGACGCCGCCCAGCGCCTTGAGCGATTTATAGCTCTTTTCGACATTCGTGATTTGAATTGCGGTCATGTGCTTGTGTTCTGGTGTGATGCGCCGCTTGCCGGAGTAAGAATCAGGCCGACAGGCCGGTGCCGGGCGCCGTCTTCTTTTGAAGGTGGCGCAACAGTCAATTATAGTTGGAAAATTCGTGGAACACTTGGAGATCAGTCCGGCGGGGCTGCTGCACGGCCGGCTTGATAACTACTGCTGATGCGGGGAGCGGGACAGGATCAATGATGATGCAGGTCGGACGGGCTGCGCGCGGCGTGCGCGCCGGCAGTGCCACAGTCCTCGGCCGACAGCGTGCTCGACACGAGCGAGCAGACGCCATACAGCTTGGTCAGGTTTTTCAGGTTGGTCGGCAGGTTGTTCAGCTCCAGCACGGCGCCCGCTTCCTGCGCCGCGCGCTGCCACGTCAGCATGACGGACACGGCCGCCGAATCGACGGCCTTGACATTGCGCAGGTCAAACCTGGTCTGGCCCGAGCGGATCGCGTCCAGCCCCTGCTCCAACGCCGAAGTGGCGTTGTGCACGGTCAGGGAAGTCAAGGACTGCAAGGTGTCGAGAGGGTCTGGCATGGCGTCGGGCTGCGCTGGTCGGGTGCTGGAGCTAGTATGATAGCCGATTATTTGGCTTTGGCCGCAGGACGCGAGGCCAGCGCCTTGTTTTTGTCGGCCAGGGTCTTGATCAGGCCATCGATGCCGCCTTTGCTGATTTCGCTGTTGAAGCTGCTTTTGTAGGTTTCCACCAGCCACGCGCCCAGCACGTTGATGTCGTAGATCTTCCAGCCGGTAGGCGACTTGGCGACGCGGTAGTTCAGCGGAATCGGTTCGCCACGGGCCACGTTCACCTGCGAACGCACTTCGACTTCGGTGTCGTCTGGGCTGGCGCGCAGCGGCTTGAATTCCACGGTTTCATTCTTGATCTGCGACAGGGCGCCCGAATAGGTGTACACCAGCAGGGTACGGAATTCGGCCGACAGCTTCTGCTGCTGGTCCGGCGTGGCGGTACGCCAGTGGCGGCCGGCGGCCAGCGAGGTCATGCGCTGGAAGTCCACGTATGGCAGGATCTTGGTTTCCACCAGCTGGTTGACGCGGTTGATGTCGCCGGCCTGGATGCCCTTGTCGGACTTGGCCGTGTCGATCACGTCCTGGCTGATGCGTTTGACCAGCACGTCCGGCGCTTCGGTGGCGGGCGCAGCTTGTGCAGCGGTGGCAAAGGCGATGGTGGCCATCGCGAGCAATTGTTTCATCAATTTCATGGTGTGTACCTTTCTGGTAGTCTTGCCAGGCACAGGCGGGCGTCTCAAGGACAACGCCGCCTGCGGTGCTTGCGGTAGGTCTAGTTTACTCTGGCGTCGTGGTCTCGGCGGCAACAGTATTGCTACCAGATGTTACGAGATCGGCGACCGGCGCGGCGGCCGCGGCGGCGACAGGCGCTGGCGCGGCCGCCACTGGCGTCTGTTTCAGGTCGTCTTCCTCATCGATCGCGCTGCTGTCGTTTTTTGGCGCTTTCTGGTCGCGGCGGTCGGTGTCGCCATCGAAGACCTTGCTCTCGCGCGCTTGCAGGTAGCCGTCGCGGATGAATTCGTAACGGTCCAGCGCCGCCGCTTCCATCAGGTTGGTCGCGTCGAGGTAGGCGGCGCGCTTGTCGACAATGCGCGTAAACGTGCCGATATTGCGCACATTGGTCGGATCCTTGTAGCGCCACGGATCGCCAACCACGTCGAGCGGCAGGGCGACGGTGTCGCGCATGGTCGACGGCCCCATCAGCGGCAGCACCACGTAAGGGCCGGGGCTGACGCCGTACCAGCCCAGGGTCTGGCCGAAGTCTTCATTGTGTTTCGGCACGCCAGCCTGCGAGGCGATGTCGATCAGGCCCAGGATACCGAAAGTCGAGTTCATCGTGACGCGCACGATGTCCTGCAGGCCCGCTTCGCCCTTGCCTTGCGCCAGGTTGTTGGCGGCGCTCCAGACATCGGACAAGTTGCCGAAGAAATTGCTGACGCCGGTCTGCACGAACGATGGCAGCACGTTCTTGTAGGCGGTCGCCACCGGTTTCAAGGCCACTTCATCGACCTTGTCGTTGAACTTGAACATGGCGCGGTTGTAACCCTCCAACGGGTCGCGCGGGTTGCCGCTGCTGGCGCAGGCGCTCAGGGTGGCGGCGATGGTCAGTACCAGGGCGATACGGCCCGCATTTGCTACAGTATTCATGTTCGACTCGCTCATTTGCTGTCCTTTCCGTCCGCTGCCTTGCTGTAGATGAACTGATTGATCAGGTCTTCCAGCACTGTGGCCGATTGAGTGCGGGCAATCTTGTCGCCCTCCGCCAGGTTTGCTTCGTCACCGCCCGCTTCCAGGCCGATATATTGCTCACCCAACAGACCAGCCGTCAAAATCTTGGCCGAGCTATCTTTCGGAAATTTATAACCTTCTTCGATGTCCAGCTTGACCAGCGCCTGATACGTCTTGTCGTCAAACACGATTTCCGACACCCGGCCGACCACCACGCCAGCGCCCTTGACGGGTGCTTGCGGTTTCAGGCCGCCGATATTGTCGAACTTCGCCGTAATAGTATACGTATCGGTGAAAGACAGCGAACTCATGTTGCCAGCCTTGAACGCCAGAAACATCACTGCCGCCACGCCCAGCAAGACGAACAAGCCTACCCAGACATCAAGAGATTTACGTTGCATAAACAATCCTAAATAATTTTTACTTGCCGCCCCCTGCGCAAACCCTGTGCAGGCGGCTGATTTTCTTGCTTTTACGAAATTACTTGCTGAACATCACAGCTGTCATCATGAAGTCCAGCCACCACACCATCAGCGACGAGATGACCACCGTGCGCGTGGTGGCGCCGGACACGTCTTCCGGTGTCGGCTGTGCCTGGTAGCCCTGGAACAGGGCGATAAACGTCACGGCGATGCCGAATACCATGCTCTTGATATAGGTGCCGTTGACGATATCTTTCCACAGATCGACGCCCGCCTGCATTTGCGACCAGAACGAACCTTCGTCGACGCCGATCAGCACCACCCCCACCAGATAGCTGCCGATAATGCCGACCGCCGTGAAAATGCCGCCCAAGATAGGCATGGCGATCACGCCGGCCCACAGCCGCGGTGCCAGCACGCGCTGGATCGGGTTCACGGCCATCATTTCCATGGCCGACAATTGCTCGCCAGCCTTCATCAGGCCGATTTCGGCCGTCAGCGAGGTACCGGCGCGGCCGGCAAACAGCAGCGCGGTCACGACCGGGCCCAGCTCACGCATCAGCGACAGCGCCACCAGCTGGCCCAGCGACTGCGTCGCGCCATACGTGGTCAAGGTGTAATAACCTTGCAGCCCCAGCACCATGCCGACGAACAGGCCGGACACGGTGGTGATCACCAGCGAGCGGCTGCCGACAAAAAACAATTGCTCGACCACCAGGCGCGGCCGGCGAAACAGGCCGCCCGAGGCGGCAATAATGATAAAGAAGGACCTGACGGCAAAGCCGAGGTCCTGGATCGAATGACGCAACCATGCTCCGATAGCCGCCAGGAAACGCGCGATCATCGGCTGCCCTTCGCGTGCAGGCCCAGGTCATCGGCCAGGGTCTTGCCAGGGTAATGGAACGGCACCGGGCCGTCCGCTTCCGCATTGACGAACTGTTTCACGTACGGGTGGGTCGAGACGGCCATCTCGGCCGGCGTGCCGTGCGCCACGATTTTGCCGGACGACAGAAAATAAACATAATCAGCGATGGCGAAACACTCCTTCACATCGTGCGAAACCAGAATCGACGTGGAACCGAGCGCATCGTTCAGGTTACGGATCAGATTGGCGGTCACGCCCATGGAAATCGGATCCAGGCCGGCAAACGGTTCGTCGTACATGATCAATTCAGGGTCGAGCGCTATCGCCCGCGCCAGCGCCACGCGCCGGCCCATGCCGCCTGAAATCTCGGCAGGTTTGAGTTGCGCCGCATTGCGCAGGCCGACCGCGTGCAGCTTCATCAGCACCAGGGTGCGGATCAGCTCTTCGTTCAGGTCGGTATGCTCGCGCAGCGGGAAGGCAACGTTCTCGAACGCCGTCAGGTCGGTAAACAAGGCGCCGTGCTGGAACAGCATGCCCATCTTGCGGCGCATCAGGTACAGGTTTTCAGTATCGAGTTCATGCACGATCTGGCCATCGACATTGACGGCGCCGGAGCTGGGGCGCAGCTGGCCGCCGATCAGGCGCAGTACGGTGGTCTTGCCACTGCCGGAGCCACCCATGACGGCCACAACTTTTCCACGTGGGAAATCCATTTGAAGGCCCGATAAAATCGAACGTTCTCCATAGGCAAAGTGTAAATCACGGATCTCAACAAGATTTGGCACGACAGAACTCACTATTTTAATGGCGTATTGTAGTGCAGAAACACCAATCTCTGCTGAGGCCCGCCTCGCCACGACCTTGGCAAGGGGAAGAATACAACACTAATGAATCGAAAGTCAGATATTTTAATGTAAAAACCGTGTAAAGACCGGCCACCTTCCCGATCACTTGATGCAGCGAGCAAAACAACAAGGGCCACGCCGCTGTACGCGCCGTGGCCCTGGCTTTCAAAGCGAGCGAGTGCTCGCTTATTTTCTTAACGCGGCAGCAACGATGCACCCATCAGGAACTCGTCGACGGCGCGCGCGCACTGGCGTCCTTCGCGGATCGCCCACACCACCAGCGACTGGCCGCGGCGCATGTCGCCGGCGGCAAAGATCTTCGGCACCGAGGTGTAATAGCTGCGTTCGCCTTCCGTGACGGCCTTGGCGTTGCCGCGCGCATCGGTGTCGACGCCGAACGCTTCGAGCACCTGCTGCACCGGCGACACAAAGCCCATCGCCAGGAACACCAGGTCGGCCTTCATCTCGAATTCCGAATTCGGCACTTCGCTCATCTTGCCGTCTTTCCACTCGACCCGGCAGGCGATCAGCTTTTCAACCTTGCCGCCCTTGCCTTCGAAACGCTTGGTGGCCACCGCCCAGTCGCGCTCGCAGCCTTCCTCGTGCGAGGACGAGGTGCGCAGCTTGGTCGGCCAGTAAGGCCAGACCAGCGGCTTGTTTTCCTGTTCCGGCGGCATCGGCATCAGTTCGAACTGGGCCACCGAAGCGGCGCCCTGGCGGTTCGAGGTGCCGACGCAGTCGGAACCCGTGTCGCCGCCGCCGATCACCACCACGTGCTTGCCGGCAGCCTTGATCTGGTCCTTGACCTTGTCGCCGGCGTTGACCTTGTTTTGCAGCGGCAGGAAATCCATGGCGAAATGCACGCCCTTCAGTTCGCGGCCCGGCACCGGCAAGTCGCGCGGCTGCTCGGCGCCGCCGGCCATGATGACGGCGTCAAATTCTTTTTCCAGGTCTTCCGGGAAAATCGTTTCCTTGGCCCAGTTGTTCACGTTGGCAGGGAAATCCTTGCCGACCAGTACGCTGGTGCGGAATACCACGCCTTCGGCTTCCATCTGTTTCACGCGCAGGTCGATATGCGACTTTTCCATCTTGAAGTCGGGAATGCCGTAGCGCAGCAGGCCGCCGACCCGGTCGCTCTTTTCAAACACCGTGACGGCGTGGCCGGCGCGCGCCAGCTGCTGCGCCGCCGCCAGGCCGGCGGGGCCGGAACCGACGATGGCCACTTTCTTGCCGGTGCTGAACGACGCCGGCTGCGGCGTGACCCAGCCGTGCTCCCAGCCCATGTCGATGATTTTATGCTCGATCGACTTGATGCCGACCGGATCTTCGTGAATGCCCAGGGTACAGGCCGACTCGCACGGCGCCGGGCAGATGCGGCCCGTAAATTCCGGGAAGTTATTGGTCGAATGCAAAACGTCGAGCGCTTCGCGGTAGGCGCCGCGGTACACCAGGTCGTTCCAGTCCGGGATGATGTTGTTCACGGGGCAGCCCGTGTTGCAGAATGGAATCCCGCAATCCATGCAGCGCGCGCCCTGCACGGTTGCTTGCGCGTCCGACAGGTGCAGCACGAATTCCTTGTAGTTCTTCAGACGCGCGGCAGGCTCCAGATAGTGTTCGTCCTGGCGCTTGAATTCCATGAAGCCGGTGATTTTACCCACGATGATTCCTTTGTATTTAGGCTGGCGGGGAGCGGCCTGGCCGCTCCCTGGTCACATTATTGTCAGCTGGCTCAGGCGGCGACGGCTTGCACTTCCTGTGCGGCGTCGGCGGCCATCTCGATCAGCGCGCGCTTGTATTCGTTCGGGAAGACCTTGACGAATTTGCCGCGTGCCACTGCCCAGTCGTCGAGCAGGACGCGGGCGCGGGTGCTGCCCGTGTGCTTGAAGTGACGCTCGATCAGGCGCTTGAGGATCACTTCATCGGCTTCCGGCGTGCCGTTGCGGTGCTGGGCATGCCAGGCGTCGCGCTGGGCCTGCTGCTCGCTGGCCGAGACCACCTTGTCGAGGCTGACCATGGCCGTATTGCACTTGCTGGCGAAGTCACCGAGAGGGTCATACACATAAGCCACGCCGCCCGACATGCCGGCCGCAAAGTTACGGCCCGTCGCGCCCAGCACCACCACCGTGCCGCCGGTCATGTATTCGCAGCCATGGTCGCCCAGGCCTTCGACCACCGCGGTGGCGCCCGAGTTGCGCACGGCAAAGCGTTCGCCCGCCACGCCATTGAAGAAGGCTTCGCCGGCGACGGCGCCGTACAGCACCGTGTTGCCGATAATGATGTTGTCCACCGCCCAGCCGCGGAACTCGGTATTCGGCCGCACGATGATGCGCCCGCCCGACAGGCCCTTGCCGACGTAATCGTTGCCTTCGCCGACCAGGTCGATCGTGATGCCGTGCGCCAGGAAGGCGCAGGCCGACTGGCCCGCCGTGCCTTGCAGCTGGATGTGAATCGTGTCATCCGGCAAGCCGGCATGGCCGTATTTCTTCGCCACTTCGCCGGACAGCATGGTGCCGACCGTGCGGTTGACGTTGCGCACCGGCGAGATGAACGACACGCGCTCGCCTTTTTCCAGTGCGGCGCGCGCTTGCGCGATCAGCTTGTGGTCGAGCGCTTTTTCCAGGCCGTGGTCCTGGTTTTCCACGTGGCGGCAGGCCTGCTCGCCGGTCGTTTCCGGTTTGTGGAAGATGGCCGAGAAGTCCAGGCCCTGCGCCTTCCAGTGCGTGATGGCTTTTGACTTGTCGAGCAGGTCGACGCGGCCGATCAGTTCGTCATAGGTACGGATGCCCAGCTGCGCCATCAGTTGACGCGCTTCTTCGGCCACAAAGAAGAAGTAATTGACGACATACTCGGGTTTGCCCGAGAACTTGGCGCGCAGCACCGGATCTTGCGTGGCGACACCGACCGGGCAGGTGTTCAGATGGCATTTGCGCATCATGATGCAGCCTTCGACCACCAGCGGCGCGGTGGCGAAACCGATTTCGTCGGCGCCCAGCAAGGCGGCAATCACCACGTCGCGGCCGGTACGCATCTGGCCGTCCGCTTGCACGCGGATACGGCTGCGCAAGCCATTGAGCACCAGGGTCTGCTGCGTTTCGGCCAGGCCCAGCTCCCACGGCGTGCCGGCGTGTTTCACCGACGACAAGGGCGAAGCACCGGTGCCGCCGTCATGGCCGGCCACCACCACGTGATCGGCCTTGGCCTTGGTCACGCCGGCGGCCACCGTGCCGATACCGACTTCCGACACCAGTTTCACCGAGATCGAGGCGCGCGGATTGGCGTTTTTCAAGTCGTGGATCAGCTGCGCCAAATCCTCGATCGAATAGATGTCGTGGTGCGGCGGCGGCGAGATCAGGCCCACGCCCGGCACCGAGAAACGCAGGGTGGCGATATATTCCGATACTTTATGGCCAGGCAGCTGGCCGCCTTCGCCCGGTTTCGCGCCTTGCGCCATCTTGATCTGGATCTGGTCGGCCGAGTTCAAATAGGCCGCCGTGACGCCGAAGCGGCCCGACGCGACCTGCTTGATGCGCGAGCGCAGCGAATCGCCTTCCTGCAGAGGAATGTCGACCACCATCTGCTCTTTGCCCATGATCGAAGCCATGGTTTCGCCCTGCTTGATCTTGATGCCCTTCAGTTCCATCGCATAGCGCGACGGATCTTCGCCGCCTTCGCCCGTGTTCGACTTGCCGCCGATACGGTTCATGGCGACCGCCAGGGTGGCGTGCGCTTCGGTGCTGATCGAGCCCATCGACATGGCGCCGGTGGCAAAACGCTTGACGATTTCCTTGGCCGATTCGACTTCCTCGAGCGGAATCGCCTTGGTCGGGTCGAGCTTGAATTCGAACAGGCCGCGCAGGGTCAGGTGGCGACGGCTCTGGTCGTTGATGATCTGGGCGTACTCTTTATAGCTGGAGAAATTGTTGCTGCGCGTGGAATGCTGCAGCTTGGCAATCGCGTCCGGCGTCCACAGATGGTCTTCGCCGCGCACGCGGAAGGCGTATTCGCCGCCGGCGTCGAGCTTGTCAGCCAGTACCGGGTCATTGCCGAACGCCAGGTTGTGCAGGCGCAGCGCTTCTTCCGCCACTTCAAACACGCCGATGCCTTCCACGTTCGAAGCCGTGCCCTTGAAGTACTTGTCGACCAGGGATTTGTTCAGGCCAATGGCTTCGAAAATCTGCGCGCCGCAGTACGACATGTAGGTCGAAATACCCATCTTCGACATGACTTTCATCAAGCCCTTGCCGACCGCCTTGGTGTAGTTGTAGATCGCTTTGTCGCCCGACAGGTCGCCCGGCAAGCCATGCGCCAGTTCGACCAGGGTTTCCATCGCCAGGTAGGGGTGGACGGCTTCCGCGCCATACCCCGCCAGCAGGGCGAAGTGATGGGTTTCACGGGCCGAACCGGTTTCCACCACCAGGCCGGCCGAGGCGCGCAGGCCCTTGCTGACCAGATGCTGGTGCACGGTCGAGGTGGCCAGCAGCGCCGGAATGGCGACCTGCTCGGCGCAGATGGCGCGGTCCGAGATGATCAGGATGTTATGACCCGACTTGACGGCGTCGACCGCTTCGGCGCACAGCGAGGCCAGGCACGCTTCCACGCCTTCCTTGCCCCAGGCCAGCGGGTAGCAGATATCGAGTTCGTAGGACTTGAACTTGCCGCCCGTGTGCGCGCTGATATTGCGCAGGCGCGCCATGTCGTCAAAGCCCAGCACCGGCTGCGATACTTCCAGGCGCATCGGCGGGTTGACGTTGTTGGTGTCGAGCAAGTTCGGTTTCGGGCCGATAAACGACACCAGCGACATCACCATCGCCTCGCGGATCGGATCGATCGGCGGGTTGGTCACTTGCGCGAACAGCTGCTTGAAGTAGTTATACAGCGGCTTGAGTTTGTTCGACATGACGGCCAGCGGCGAGTCATTGCCCATCGAGCCGGTGGCTTCCTCGCCGGCAACGGCCATTGGCGCGAGCAGGAATTTCAGGTCTTCCTGGGTGTAGCCGAACGCCTGCTGGCGGTCGAGCAGCGAGGGCTGGGCTTTTTCGCCCTGCGCACGGTCCTGCTTCGCCTGGCCTTCGGCCATCTTGATTTCGTCGAGCTTGATGCGCACCGAGTTGATCCACGCTTTATACGGCTTGGCGTTGGCGTAGGTGTTTTTCAGTTCCTGGTCGTCGATGATGCGGCCCGCTTCCAGGTCGATCAGGAACATTTTGCCAGGCTGCAAGCGCCATTTCTGGATGATCTTCGATTCGGGAATCGGCAGCACGCCCGATTCCGAGGCCATCACCACCAGGTCGTCGTCGGTGACGATGTAGCGCGCCGGACGCAGGCCATTGCGGTCCAGGGTGCCGCCGATATGGCGGCCATCGGTGAACGCCATCGCGGCCGGGCCGTCCCACGGTTCCATCATGGCCGCATGGTATTCGTAGAAGGCGCGGCGGTTGTCGTCCATCGTGGTGTGGTTTTCCCACGCCTCGGGGATCATCATCATCATCGCCTGGGCGATCGGATAGCCGGCCATCAGCAGCAGTTCCAGCGCATTGTCAAAGCAGGCGGTGTCGGACTGGCCTTCATAGATCAGCGGGAACAGCTTTTGCAGGTCGTCGCCCAGCACGGCCGACTTCATCACGCCTTCGCGCGCGCGCATCCAGTTGAAGTTGCCCTTGACGGTGTTGATCTCGCCGTTGTGGGCGATCAGGCGGTACGGGTGGGCCAGCGGCCATTCCGGGAAGGTGTTGGTCGAGAAACGCTGGTGCACCAGCGCCAGCGCCGAGATGCAGCGCGCGTCCTGCAGGTCTTTATAATAGACACCGACCTGGTCGGCCAGCAGCAGGCCTTTGTACACAATGGTACGGGCCGACATCGACGGCACGAAAAATTCCTTGCCATGCAGCAGTTTCAGGGCCTGGATCGCGTGGCCCGACGATTTGCGGATCACATACAGTTTGCGCTCGAGCGCGTCGGTGACCATGATGTCCGGGCCGCGGCCGATAAAGATCTGGCGGATCACCGGTTCTTTTGCGCGCACGGTCGGCGACATCGGCATGTCGGTATCGATCGGCACGTTGCGCCAGCCCAGGATCACCTGGCCTTCGATGCGCACGGCGCGCTCGATTTCCTGTTCGCAGGCGATGCGCGAGGCATGTTCCTTCGGCAGGAACACCATGCCCACGCCGTATTCGCCAGGCGGCGGCAATTCCACGCCCTGCTTGGCCATCTCTTCGCGGTAATACTGGTCAGGAATCTGGATCAGGATGCCGGCGCCATCGCCCATCAGCGCATCGGCGCCCACGGCGCCCCGGTGATCGAGGTTTTTCAGAATCAGCAAACCCTGTTCGACGATCGAATGGGTTTTGTTGCCCTTGAT